>Ga0209410_1000004_pt1 | contig 120631 bp, 127 predicted proteins | sample Mar14436cmmetaG_FD_184135 | JGI IMG/M metagenome (GOLD analysis project Ga0209410, IMG submission 184135) | Marine hydrothermal vent microbial communities from Guaymas Basin, Gulf of California to study Microbial Dark Matter (Phase II) - Marker... ... | reverse complement strand
GTATAAAGGATGGAGAAGTTTGCTGGAAATTTGAAACTTATGGAAGCATTAGATCGGGAGCCTTCCTATATTGTTACTTAGTTGATGAGAGTGTTGGACAGCATGTTAAGTATGTAAGGCATGGATTGAGCTGGGTCAGCGGAGAAATTTTTGGTTTTAAGTTTAAATGATTCCAAGAGCAATTTCACATGATGACACAACTCGCTGGGCAACTGTAAAGGCTTCGAGAGATTCATCGTAAATGGAGTATTTTTCATCGCATATATCATATATTTCCTTTCTAAAGTCTCCATGTGGAAAGCACCCAATAACTACAGCTGGGTTTTCGTAGGATATTATCATCTTAGAGAGCTCTATGAGAGGGACTCGTTCACCTTTTTCAGTTAACAGTATTGTTCTGCAAGGTTTCACGTGGTCGATAAGCTGCTTAAATGTCATCTTGTAAAGTGATAGAAGCGTGAGGTCACTTTCAGGGGGAACTTTTCCTTCCTTGAATAGCTGCTCCATTAAGCCTATGAATCTGTAGTAGTTTTTAGGAAGCCTTGTTTCAGGGTTTACTTCTATCACGTAGTCTTGTAACGTGTGCACGTATACGCGCACTTTCCCAAGTTTATTCAACGGAGACTCGAGAATGGTTAAGAGTGTCATGTGAACTATGTCAGGTCTTCCTCTTTTCAAGCTGTCGTTTAGGTGTGTCATGAATCTGTGATGAAGTGCACGATCCAGAAGCATGTATTGTGGCTTTTTCCTGAGACGTTTCGCTAGCTTAGTTATCTCCCTTAGCTTGGCTAGCTCTGGTGGAAGAACTTCTATCGATGAATCTGCCAGTATAAATGTCAGCTGCTTCATCACATATTCTTTCCAAGCTTCTCTTGTAGGCTTTCAAGTATCTCCTTCATTTTAACAGCGTCTCTGTCTAGAATTGGGCTTTCACTTATTATCGTACAGTTTATTCCAGCCTCAAGTATGGCCTCTGCAAGCTTGTCAAATGGCGGTCCAAATTCCTCCTCTTCTAGGGTGTGATGCCTGATTTCTCCCTTTTCACCGTATTCAACGAATGTGAAATGGCAGTGTAGGTTTTTAACGTATTCGCTTCCAAGCTCCTTTTCAATTTTGTCAATGACTTTCAAATAGTCGCCAACTGTTTTGAAAAGCCCTTGCTCCCGTGCATGTATATGCGCCCAGTCAATTGTGGGCCTTGTAAACTCTATTTCCTGGCACATTTTGATTATTTCATCTAGGCTTCCAACTTGGCTGAGTTTTCCCATGGTTTCTGGTCCCATGTATATGTCTTTTATGCCGAGTTCGTGCATTTTCTCAGCTACTTCCTTGAGGGAGTTAATAACCTTTCTCAAAGCATCTTCCTTGGATAGCTTGCCATAATATCCAGGGTGGAAGACTACAATTTTTGCATTCAACCATTGAGCCACCTTTATAGTGCTTAGCAACCTAAGCTTTGACATTTTAATAGTTGACTCTTTTTCGCTTGAGAAGTTTATGAAGTAAGGTGCATGTATGCTGATTAGAACATCATTTTCAGCTGCGTTTTTAGCTAGGAGCCTTGCATCCTCAATTTTAACCACTTTCTCAGGCATTCCCATTCTAACAGCTTGGAATTCAAATGCGTCTAATCCCTCTTCTCTGAGCAGTATCGGAACTTCGTGCATTTTACATTTGAACCATGGAGGTTTCCCCGCGGGTCCAAATCTTACTCTAACCATCATCTCACTCCTCTTTTTGAGATAAAATCAAGTGAAGAAATGAAAACTACTGTAAAGCCTATAATAGCCATTGCCTTTGCTACATTTGTTAATAACTGATTTTCTACGATGGCTTTTAAGCTGAAGGATAGTGACTTCGTGCGTTCGCTTCCAATGGATTTAATATTGTCGATGACCACTATCACAGTTGTTTCACTTAGTGGGACGCTTATATCTGTGAAGTCAATATTATCTATTTCTAGTATGCTCTCGTAATCTGCTCCTGCAATGTATCTGTCATAGTTTTCTTGATCTAATATGATGAGAGTCACTTTAGCATTCTCCTCTGTTAAGATGCTGATTTCCAACGATCCTTCATTAGTGAAAGTTACGTTCATTACGACTATAGATGAGCCCGGTTTAACTGTAACTGATCCAGAAGACTCTATGACTTTTACAGCTGCATCTGAAATATAGTAGGCTGAAAAAAGAAGAGTGACTCCTATTATGAGTAGTATGTACTCTGTTAAGAGCCTCCTGTTCAAAGCCTAGTTCATCCCCTTCTCAATTTGATGACATACACTATCGCAACTATGACTGCTATGACTATTATTAGGATAGCCCCTATGGTTGCATAATCTATTCCCTTTTCCTTTTCCGGAGTTGTTGGAGGAGCCTCTGGCGATGTTGAAACTATTTCTATACTCATGGTTCTAGAGTCCATGTTGTCTCCAGTTACGCTTATTGTTACAGTATATGTTCCATCTGCAACGCATTTTAGCATGAACGTGTATGATTTCTCCTCTCCCGGTGAGATTACTTCAGTAAAGTATGATGATGAACCTATAACCTCAACATTTTCAGAGGCACTTAACTGTACAGTGACATTGTATGCATTTCCCTCTCCATTGTTCTTGACTCTTACTGTTAACGTGAATGTCTCGCTTGTATTGGCATGTACAGTCCATTTTCCAAGGCTAAATGTTGCCTCTGGGACGCTTATGGAGATCGAGGCCTTCGGCTCAACTTCTCCTCCTCCAGGAGTGATTCCCTCCGCAAGCCAGTACATTATGTTCTTTATGAGAACTTCATTTACCTCCCAGTAGGATGGAGAGTCATAGTATGTCTTATTTGAGATTATATATGATGAGCCGGATGCAACCACTCTTCCACCGCTTGGATGCTCATATGCAGCTAACCCTATGGTATTGCTACCTTCTACACTTAGACCAGTTACATGATCTATTCCATACGTGTCATCGTCGCCGTATACGAGTTTAACCCAGTTCCCTCCTGGAAGTATGAAGCCACCATAGTATTGGACCTGAGTTACTCCCTGCGTTATTGGATGCTCACTATTTATACCTTTTAGAATTGGCCTGTATGTTTTCCCGAGATTATCTGTTGGATCATAGATGCTGCTAACAGTCCATGTAAGCCCCCATTTCTCCGTTATGTTGTTGTAAACTGAAGCCTCGAGCGTTGTGAAATACTTTTGCTCCCATCCATGAGTTGCCATTATAAATAGTCTTCCACCATGCTCCACAAATTCCCTTATAGCCTCCTGCTCGGTTACAGTGAGGTTTCGCCCGTATACGAAGGGGTCATAGTCTGTGAATATCAGTATATGGAACTGTGAGAGGAAATCGTATGTGAGAGGTTGACCTGTACTATAATAGTTTATAGTTAGGTCGAATGTTTCTTGAAGCCATTCCTTGAAATCAGGGCATCTCCTATAGTCGAAGTATTGTCCATGATAGTCATCCCATAAAACTTTGACATGCTTGTAAGACTCCTCAGCTACAACTTGGCTGTGAGGCATTAACGCTATGCTTACAAGAGTGGAGGCAAGTAACACTATTGTAACTAGCAAAGCTTTCTTTAACATGTTCCCACCGGCTATTATTCTATTTAACTTATCTATGTTTTAAGTGTATGGGCCTAGATCCTCGCTTAAAGCCTCCTTCACCTCAGCTTCCTCGGGAGTCTCCTTTTCCCTTCTTTCTCTCAGGTAGACCACCAGTGATGCTAGGCCTATTATGAGAAGTGGAAGAACAGTTGTATATGATATGTAGGTTATGAATGAAGCTGAGAACACTTTCTCTGTTAGAGCTTCGTTTACGTTCCACAGTGTTAGAGCAACGCAAACCCACATAGACGAGAAGTTTAACATCGCGTTATCCGAGTGTCCAAGCCTCAGCCCCCGTACTCTACTTTTAGTGAATGGCCAAAATAAGTTGCTTCCCATGTATCCCAGCATGTCAAGTATGATATGGAAGACATATGCTAGGAATGCTATCCAGAACCAGTTCACGTTGAAGAGCAGCATTGGAAGTGCCATCAGGAAGGCTGCTGGAAAGCTGTGGCTCCATCTTCTATGGAATGGAAGAAATATTATTTTAACCCTGTCCTCTTCAGGTCTGAATTCAAAGGACGGTCCACTTAAAATATCGATTTTAGTTTCTTCCTCATAGGTGTGTATTACATCTGCTTTGAAGGATGCCTCCGCTACATTGTTTGGAGGCTCTGTTCCCTCATATGGTATTTTACCTGTTGTAACTATGGGGCCTATCGTTACAATCACCTTTTTATTCTCCGTGTCAAATTTCACGGTATATCTTCGCCATAGATTGGATGTTATTGGTATGGTGTGGAGTTGCATGAATATAGATTTTTTCTTCTCGTATGCTTCATCTATTGCCTTAGCTATAGTCTCAGCTATCTCCTTTGGATCCGGATTTTCAGGATCTGGATCTATAACGTAATCGTACCTCATCATGTACTTGGCGAATCTGAAGTCTACGAAATCTGGTAGAAAGCCATATACTCCTCCTATTATCAAGGGTAGCCCAGCAGCTGGAGATGCTGCTGTCACTATATTATGCATTACATCCTTGAAGAAGGTTGCAATAGTGGCTCCAACCGTGAAGTGAACTATCCCCTTCATCCAAACAACCCCAGAAGCTCAGCTATAGTTGGGCCTAAACCTATTATATTTAACCCTAAGGGGACTAGGATTACAGCTAGAGTATTCGACCTTCTACAGTTGAACAGTAGCGGGATCATCCCTATAACTGCGCCAACAGCCATTATGAGAAGGCCCTCCCATGATGTTAGCACTAGCACTATTGCAATGCATGATATAATTGAAAATATGGAGAGCGTTCTAATACCGTATCGATGAACTAGTTTTATAGCTAGTTTCGTGATTGGAGTAAGCAGTAGAAACGACACTCCAGCGCATAGGAGCATTGTGAATGCTGCAAGGTAATAGTATTCTACTCGCTCCGGTGTGAAGACTAATCCTGTCATCCATGCAAGTGCCCCTCTTGTAATGTGCATTGTTGGCAGGAAGAAGAGAAGAAATGCACCCATGTAATAGATTGCCCTTGAAGCGCCCTGTGAGATTATAAATAGGCGATCTCCCTTCTGCGCTGTTGCATGACCAGCTAGGAAGCCAGCTACGCCAGCTGTTATTGCTGGGAAGAATGCTCCAAACATTCCAGCTAGGAAACCTGCCCCCCCACCTCTAATGATCTCATGTACTTTAACGTTTATTGAGTCTGTTATATGTTGCTCAACTTTTGGAAACTTGCTTAAAACATTTGTTATGGCCCATGGCAGTGCAAATATTCCTATGAAGGCTGGAGTTATTGCAACGAATCCTCTTTCAGGAGGTATTGGAGGCTTGAAGAATAAGATTATGCCAAAGAATCCTGCAAGTGCAAAAGTTAGAAATCCTGCAAGAGGTGAAGACCATGCCTCCTTGAATCTCTCCCATCTAGACTCCGATCTTTCAAGTCCTCTAGGCCACTCCGTTAAAAGTATAAATACTATAACTAGCAGTATTAGCCATCCAAGCAGTGGTCTTGTAAGCTCCCATATCCTAGGTAGAAGTATTGGAAGAAAAGGTACCGATGCTGCCAGAAACATTACGGCTACAAGGCTTCCAACGCCTATCAGCATTGATGCTTCAAATCCTCTTCCCTCTAGAAAGTATCTTTGAGCTGGGAAAATAAAGAACATTAAGCTTTCATCTGGAGCACTCATAAACACCGACGTTATAACATTGAAGAAAGAGTATCCAACTATCATGCCTATAAAGAGGAAGCACATGATCTCCGGATCAATGTAAACTGCTCCTGAAAGATGCAGGAGAACTATTATCGCAATGAGGTTATATATGTGGAGTCCTGGAATAAAGCAGCTGAAAGCTGCAATTATTACACCAGCCAATGCTACGAGCACAAGCAATACTACATCCATTTCATTCACTCCTCTATTATCTGGATATCTAGGAGAGAATCTGGAACTATTTCAGGGGATCCTCTGTAAAGCTTTAGACCACCCTTCACGATCACCTTCATTCCTGGAGCCACTCTGTCTAGGATGTCTGTATGGTTTGAGAAGAAGCTTAGCTGTGATATTGGAACCCATATTTCAAGCTCATATTCGCCGTCGGTGATCCAGATACCATATCCGCTAGAGTATGATCTGACACTTGTAATTACTCCCTCTACAATAGCTTTTTTCATCGTTATGTTGTTTTCAATGATCTGCGTTATCGTTAATTGCTCAGGTTCAGGCTTGTATATGGTTAGATAATCTGGAACCTCTATTATCAAGTACTTGAATCCTCTAGTTATACGGGCCTCGAATATACAGTCTATATAGTCCATAACCCCCGGGATCTTGCCTTGTTTAATAAGTTCTCGTGCAGCATCCCTATAGGCTTTAACCATTATTTCTCCTGTTTCATCCATTATCCAAAAGGTTATGCTCTCGGACTCTTCATTGTAGTCTGGATACTCTATTACGTATCCCTTAACTCTTATCGGCGCATAATTGTAGGATGCATCAATGTCAGCTATCTTGACAGTTGGTACTGGGATCATTTTTGAAAACAGGAATATCCCGAATACTCCAACAATTGCAAGAACCAGTGCAAGAACCTTGATATATTTAAGCCTTATACGCTCCTTGATCTCTGCTCCACAGAACGGGCATTTTTCACGGGGGCCTATAAATCTTCCACAGCTTGGGCAATAGGCTTCCTTGAATATCTTCTTATCGTTAGCAGCGTTCATCATTTAATCTGATGGAGATTTTTCTTATATACTATAATCGGCATAATCTAAATGGGGTTTATGGATGTCAATGGAGGAAGAAATAAAAATCTATGAAACTGGAAACGAAGTTTTCGACGCTCACTTTGGAGGCATGAAACCTGGAAGCTTGATACTTGTGATAGATAATATAAGTGAGCTTGGAAGAGCTTTTGTATGGAATACTATTGCACACCATGTATTAAGCAGAGGCGGAAGAGTTTCATATGTTAATGTAGTTGGCGGATTTGATGTGAAGAAATTTCTTGAGAAAATAGGTCTTTACCATGTTCTAAGTGGTCAAATTAACAGAAATATCGAGATCCATGACATGTACATGGAAATTTCTAAGTGTGTCAAGGAGGATCCCATGAAGCTGGAGGATGTAATGGATGATGTCTGCAAGAAATTTGAAAATGCCATTGAAAAGGGGCAATGGGCAACCTTGGATAATGTTTCTGTTCTGATGCATCTGTACTCTCCTAGAAAACTGGTTAACAGGATTTTACACATGGCAAATTCACTAAAAGGGAAGAGGGGGATTGGATTTCTAATAGCGGTAAAGGGAGGGCAGCCCACCGAAGTCGAGAACGTTCTTGCGTATGTTTCCGATGGTATAATCGTAGTAGACACTGAGGCTCAAGGTGATGTACTGGTCGATGCATTCAGAATTTACAAGTGGATGGACAAACATAGGCCCATCGAAAGATTCGTCGCTAGCTTGAGAGAGGGAAAAGTTGCATTGGAGAGATATACTGGAGTATTATAGTGATATTTGAGAGGCTGTTCTGTCACATATTTCAAGAAGAGATTTCCTTAACGATATTTCCTCTTTACGCTTCTTACGTGATAGGAGAGCCATTAACACTATCCCAATTGGAACTGCTATGAGCATGTATATCATTGACGCAAAGGAGTAATTTCGGCTTATCTCAGGCGAGGCTACATAGCTTACAATAAGCCATATAATTACGCCTGAGAATGCTATTGAAAAGGAAATCATCATTTTCATGAGATATTGAAGAGATGAATGAGCTGTTATGTTCACCTTTAAGTTCGATCCTTCCTCTTCAGCATATATGCTGAATATAATATCTGGAGTTAGCACAAATATTAAGTTAATAAAACTCATCTGTGCGATGAATTTTTCGATGAGAATGTTTCTATAGAGCTGATACATGTACGTGTCAAGGGAGCTTGCTAAGTTTGCGTATGTTCTTTCACTCAATATTCTTTTCTCAATTTTCTTAAGGTAACGTTTCATTGCAACGTCGAAATATGATTAAGAGACGTAGATTGTTAAATAGTATAAGTGGTTTGAGATGAGATACGACATAGTCTGTACCACAAACACTGGCGTTGAGGACGTAGCTGCTAGGGAGGTTGAGGAGAAAACTGGTCGAAAAGCAGAGTTTCTGAGGAAGGGGAAGATCATTGTAAAGGACTGCACTGAGGATGAGATATTTAAGATTAATTTGTGCTCTCAATCTGTTCACAGAGTGATGATTCTTCTGAGAAGGGAGAATGTGCAGAGTTTAGACGATATTTACAACATTGTTAAAAATGTTGATTACACTGAGTACATATGGCCAACGCAAAGCTTCGCCATTAGACCACAAAGAGTTGGTGAGCATGACTTCACTTCAATTGATATTGGAAGAGTTGCCGGTCAGGCTGTGATTGACTCTTTTAAGGAGAGTAAGGGAGTTAGGTTAAAGGTTGACTTGGATGAGCCTCATGTGATTATAAGAGCTGAGCTCTATGACGATGACTTTTTCCTGATGCTGGATACCACTGGTGAGAGGTCACTACATAAGAGAGGGTATCGCGTTTATAGGCATAGGGCTCCGATAAAGTCTACGCTAGCATACTCCCTTGTAAGATTATCTGGGTGGAAGTTTGACGAGAGTCTCGTGGATCCAATGTGTGGTGGAGGGACTATCCCGATAGAAGCGGCCATATACTGTAGAAACATTTTACCCTCTAAGCTTAGAGTGAAGGAGTTCGCATTTTGGAAACTCTTTTTCCTTGACAGGGAAAAGCCATTCAAGATAATTGAAGAATATAGAGAGAGGAATGTTAGACCTATGATAGAGGGATTCGACATTAACATTACTGCAGTTGATGGAGCGTTCAGGAACGCTCATGCAATGGGGGTTGACAAGTATATAAAGTTCTACCATGGGGATGCAACGCGGAATAAACTGGATTATGACGTGATAATTACAAATCCCCCTTATGGTGTGAGAATAGACCTTAGATTCGAGGAAGTCAAGACTCTCTATAAAAGGTTCGCTGAAAACCTTTGGAGAAGCACTTGGAGACGACTGGTTGTCATCACGTGCAGAGCTAAGCTACTTAAGGATGCGCTTGGCATAACTCCCATCGATGAAAGAGTTATAGAGCATGGAAGTGTAACCGCTAAGGTGTTGATATTTGAAAAATAACGAGGTCGAGCACGTGAAAAGCATTTTAAAGACTGATAGAACAATAGATGAGATAATTAAGCAGATTAAATGGGATCCTAGGCTTGATGAAAGGAATTTCACCGTGGTATACGTTGATGCAATGTCTCCTAAAGGGGAATCTGAGATCAGGGTTTCAGCTATTGACAAATGTAGTTTTAAGTTCATGTATGTGGGCGACCTTATGATTCCATGTAGGCTGGTCAAGGAAATAAAGTTTAAGGGTAAAACAGTATTTCGTAGAAAGGTTTCCTAGCTCACGGATATTCCGCCCATATCTTGTCCTTTGAGAAGCTCACGGTTACCTGAAGAGAATATATTTGCAACACGCCTACACCGTTTCTAACGTCTACATAGAGGCCCCATCCATTTTCCGTCTGATGGTAAAGCACGACATGAAGGGCTCCTGAAGCTGTGAGGTCAAATGACACCGTAAGCGTTACAGAGGATTTTGCATGTATTGTTAGATAGCCGCTCCAGCTTCCATGGCCTAAGTATGTCCCATGATCATGGCAGTATGCGTCGAACTCTAGGCTCCTTAAAACCACTGAAAACGACGTTGGGTTTACCAACTTAACCTCAACTGCAAGCTTCACCTTTGGAGGTGATATAACTATTGAAACTATGTCAACTTTGATAACTTCAACTGAAAATGGAGGAATTTTATATGTGTATTTTTGGTCTGGAATCTTCACTATAAAGTCTACTTCGTTTGACAAACATGACACTATTATGTTCTTCGCGACAAAAGTCGCTTGCCCATAGTTTATTAGACTGTTAGCCATATCTTGTGCATCCTGTTGTGTAATCGTCATTATGAAGGAGGCGGTCACCGTAGTCTCTCTGAACATGATTCTCTTGTTTAAATATAGGGTTACGTATTCAAGTTCTCTTCCAGCAGATTGATAACATATGGTGAACGATGCAGATTTGAGCAGAACCTGTATACTGAGCTCCTTTGAAGGGACTAGTGTTACTGTTGCATTAACTTTTATTCTTGTCCCTGGGTCTAGTATTGCTACGTCAGCTACACCTATCCTTATTTCAGCACTTATATCAGATGTGACAACTATTCTGCCTGTTTCAGGTATTTCAATGCCAAAGATGCGATCTTCAACTTGGAAGTTGAATGTAACATTCTTAAGCTTTACCTCAATGGGATTTTGAAATAACAACTTAGAAACAGCCTCTCCGAGACTTTCAGGTGTGGGCTCCATGTAAACTTCAAGTGCATTAGATGATTTACTGGAGTCATATGTGAATGGTTCATTTCGCCAGACTCTAGCTATTTTGTAATCTGAAACATTGTATACATCAGCCTCAAATGAGTTGATAGTAACTACTCCCTGTAGTCCAGCTATATTGACTTCTATGGTGATCTTAAATACTCTTGGCTGGTCAGCTGTACATGCATCGATAACCTTAGCCTCAATGAAGGATATTCCATACTCGATTGAAAAATTGCCTGGAACAGTTAGATCCACTTTGAGATCATATATGGTCAGCGTGAATGAAACGTTTACTGCAGTAAACTTGACTTTTTCACCTTCCAACATCTTTGTCAGCAGCTTTGAAAGAATCTTATCATCTATCCTAGAGCATACACTCACCTGAACTAGGCTACATCCTCCATGTTGGACGACTATATCTGAAGCATTTGCCCTGAGAATCTTCTCTCCACCTGAGCATACGTCAAATGAAATGTTTGAGATTAGAGCTTCAACATTGTAGGTTTCAGGAATCTCAATGTTAACAGTTAACACGCTCGTAAGTGTATCCCCTGTCAGGATTATCGTGTCTATCGACTCTACTTCAACCCTGTACTCAAAGTTTAAAAAGTATTCAATTGATGATGGGATGTCAACTGATAGCTCTACTTCATATAGGTGTATTTTCACTGTTATATTGTCTATTCGTAGTGTAATGTAGCCTTCCTCCAAGCCGCTTTTAATGATTTCTATAGCAATGTCTGATGGAAGCTCTATTGTCGACACTATTGGAAATGACTTCTGCCCCTTCTCCTTCACTATATTAACGGGGATAGTTTCACTCTTTATAAGCGATGAACGCCAGTATATGGAGAACGATATCTCATCTATAGTTAATTTCACATTATAGGGATCTGGGAGACCTGGAAAGACGTTTAATGAAACTTGAAATACGTTGCCTGGTGGAAGTATTGTTAGTTCCATGATTTCAATTCTTGGATTGATCGCGAAGTTGAATGATATATCCGCTGTAAAGAGCCTATTTGTAATCACCTGAACGGGGATCGAGTACACCTCGATGTTTGCAGTAATGTTTGAGATTATGAAATGACAGGGCTCGTTTCTCACAATTTTGCCTATAATCCACTTGAGAGAGTCTAATGGAATCTCTATCTGTGAATTTGTTGTTAAAGATACGTTTCCTATGATCCAATTTACAGAGTATGGCACCGTCACATCTGCAACCTTATGCATGCTTTCATTGTATACGGTAAGCAGTATTTGGGTGACGTTGAACGGCACCTTAAACGGGTTAAACGCGTTTATATTCACTTTGAGTTTGAGATTGGCCTTGTTCCCTGGAGGAAGAATTTCAACGTCAAGCAACTGCGCACTTAGGGAAACTTTAAAGGTTGACGATACATTTACTGGAATATCTTCCAGCTCGACATTAAATCTAAGGTAATCTCCTATGGATACTCTGGCATTTCCCTTGAGTTGAATCTGTGCGCTTTCATATGACAATATCTCAGAGATTAAGTTGCTTACTGAGCTACTATACTTAGCATTTGTGACTATGTCAATGATCGAAGTTACAGTAGATGCTGCGGGTAATCTTATGAATGATTTAAGCAAGGCCTTTCCAACTACACTGTCATGATATTTCACGTACACATTTGCACTAAGCACTGAAAACGAGATATTGATATTATTCTTAACTTTCACCATTGACTTGAGCACTATGTTTCCATTGTGCTCTACATGTGTAACATTTACGATTTCAGCTGATATTGGGGGCCAGCTGGGGAGTTTAAACTCTACATTTTCACTGATACTCATTGTTACGGGAATATCAAATATTATATGCACCTTAGCTGTAAGGGAACCTTCAGCTTTTAAAAGAATATATCCATTGTTCAGTAAGTCACTAAACATGTCAGAGAGATCCTTTATGTTTGAAACTTTAAGTGTAATGTCTATGACCTTATGCTCATTAGGCTTAAAGACTATACCTTCCGGAATCTCTACTGTTCCAATTTCAATTCCCGTATAGGATACGGTCAAAGTAGAGGATAGCGTATATACTTCGAAGGATGTTGGATTTGCCGCCTCGATTTTGACATTGAAAAATGTGTACTCAGATGTTGCATCAGCGTATGATATGTCCTTTATCGTGAACCTGATGTGAACAGTTGAGAGAATATAGTTATATATTGATAAACCTGAGATTGCAATCACTATGAATGCTAGAACAAACTTAAACTTTCTTGTTTTAAGCATATTTTTTAGCGGCATGTCTATAAGAAAACCATAGACGGGGAATTATAAAGTTTGAGAGATGATGTCTCAATGTATATTCCCTGTGAACTTTTCGTTAAGAGAATAGCTCCAAAACTGAGGGCAGCGGTCGCTAAGATTTTAATAGAGAAATATGGTTACACACAGATCCAGGTTTCACAAGTTTTAGGCTTAAAACAGGCAACAATATCAAAGTACTTGAGAGTAAACGTTAAAGATGAGAATATTCTGAAGTTTGCTGAGGAAATAGCCGACATGATGGCAAATGGAGCACATTCAACTGATATCTGTTCTCATATATGTAAAACATGCATACGGGAAAGAGCTGGAGGCTGGATTTACAGAGTTTATCGTGAACATGAAGATCTTCCAAAGGGATTGGATTTAACGGAGTGTATTCTGGGGGCTCTAAATGTCCTTGAATTAGATTTCAGAGAGAGGGTTAACATTTTGAGAAGATTAGAGGAGGCCGTGTCACTTCTTGAAAAAGAGCCTAAAGTTGTAACTCTCGTCCCTGAGGTTCGTATGAACATTGTAATGTCTACATCCTCTCCGCGTTCAATTAATGACATTGCAGGAATACCCGGGAGACTGACTATTGTACATGGAAGAGTTAAGGCAACAAGTAAACCTGAGTTTGGGGCATCTAAGCATACGGCTTCCGTTTTGCTTATTGCTAGGAAAGTTAATGAAAAGAATAGAGCCTGCATTTGCGTGAAATATGATGATAAAGTCAATGAAGCTTTGATGAAATTAAACTTTAAAGTTGTTTGGATCGACCGTGAAAAGTTTGAAGACGCTGACATCGTTGATATCCTTGAGAAGATTTTAGATGAAATACCACATGAATTTGATGCAATCATTGATCCAGGGTGGATTGGAATAGAGCCCATAGCTTATATTTTTGGAAATGATGCTTTAGATGTTGCAGAAAAAGTTTGCAAGATCGCTAAATGCATTTAACCACGGTATATTCTCCGTAGTCGGTGACCACTTTCCAGTACCCTTTCAGTTTTTCATCGAGCTCAGGATCCCCTGTATCGACTCGTAGGAATGGCGTTTTAGCAAGTTTCCCACGTGTGGCGATCACTATTATGTTATCCCTTCCAACTTTTCTGATCACTTTTGCACTTATCTGCTGATTTCCTCTGCCGAATATGAAGCCCTGACTTCCTATAGGGGTCACTATTATCTTGGCCTTGTCAAATTTGCCCAGTAGCTCCAGCAGCTTACTTTCATCGACGTCCTTTGCAATAAGCTTTCCATTTAGAACAACATCTACTCCCAGAAGCGTCTTATTGATTTTAAGCATGTCAGCTATGGCCTTAGTTGTTGTCCCTGGGCCTACAATGTAGAGAGTGTTCTTCTCCATTTGTTCAATGACCTCCCTTGCAATTCCCATTTTATTCAGCTCCTCATCGTGTGTAGGCTGCGAGTATGATTTTGAGGATTGCAGGAGAAATCTATCAATTGGAGATTTTAGATACCCCTTTAACTTTGCTGCTAGTATACCCTTTCTAAAGAGATCCTCGTCCAAGTCCATGACCTCAACAGTTCCAAGAGGCGCACCTCCCTTTAAGTATTTTACTAGGAGGTCTGCTGCAGCCTCAGGAGAAGATGCAAACACTCCACTATGCATCTTCACTCCTGTTGGGATGCCGATGATTGGGGTTCTATCCTTTATGGCTTCATAGATATCGCATGCTGTCCCATCTCCTCCAGCAAAGGCTATGATTTCAACACCTATCTTTTCCATTTCACGAGCAGCTCTAACCGTATCCTCAGCTGTGGTTTTCTCAGAAGACAGCTTCCCTATCACAATAGGTTTAAATCCAGCCTTAATCGCCTCTTTCTCACCCATTGGATGCGGGTAGGTATACAGCTGAAGCTTTAAGTTCTCACTTTCCAGTAGGGTTTTCAATCTCCTTAAAAATCGTAGAGTTCTTTTGGGGGCTACAGGCTTAGCACCTCTTTTAATGGCCTCTCTTAAGATTTCCTCTCCATCGGTTCCCTTTAAGCCTACACTCCCACCCATGCCTGCTATGGGGTTGACTATTAGACCTACTTTAAAACTTGTTTGCATAGTGCTCAGGTTACTTTATGTGAATTTTAAATCCTCTTATTTTCTTTGGTATCACGATTTTAAGTATTCCATTTCTGAAGTAGGCTTTGGCCTCCCTTGCCTCAACTTCCGTTGGAAGATCCACTACCTTATAGAAGAACTTGAATGGTGGATGCTTGTGAAGCACATCCCAGTCGTCGAAGGTTATTGGCTTGTCTATGCTAGCTTTTATTTCAAGATGCTTCTCTCCAATGTAGAGGTCTATGTTCCTTTTGCTTCTAACGAATGGGAGATCAGCTGTAACTATTACTTCATCCTCAGTCTCATGAACCTCCACTAGGGGCTCAAGGCAGCATTTTTCAACATTAAAAAGCGGCTTCGCTGTAAACTCCCTCTCCACTTTCTCGAAGATTTCATCAAATCTTTCCTTTACACTTGATATCAGTTCATCGATTTCCTTGAAGATATCCTTTTTTCGCTTCATCACATCACCTGTATAGTGGTGGAAGCTCATACTCCTTCATCTTACCCATTCTTCTCATGACATCAGATGTATGGCGCATCAAGTCTCGGGTCCTCACTCTGATCTCCTCAGCCTTCTTCAATAATTCCTCTACACTAATGTTGGTCTTAAGCATTTTATTCAGAATTTCGATTATCGAAGCAGCTGCTCCTGGATCAGGATAATTTAAAAAGGATTGCGCCATTAGTGAAAGTGCGTTTAAACCTTTTTTGACCGACTCCATTAAGGCTATTGCATGTGGCCCTACTAATATACCTTCTCTAAAAGTGTCTGCCCCATGCTTCTTAGCAACTTTCAGTGTTTCATCATTTGTTGCAACTGCAAAAACTTTAGGGGAATCTATTTCAAGTCTATTTGGTGAAGGGGTTCCTCCCGGAATTAAAAGCAGGCTGGCATTCTTTTCAATGGCCCAGCTCACAATTTTTGATATTAATGGCCTGATAACAGTTGTTGGGATAGGTATCTCAGAGACTATTATCACTATTCCATTTTTCTCGTATATCCTTATTGGAGCAAGTATTTTTCCTTCATGTATTATCGTTATCGGAGGGAAAAGCTCAGACTCTATTTCGCCTATGACACGAGGTTCAAGAGATTCTATCATCTGCATCGCAGATATTACGCCTACAAGCCCTACATCGGGTAGAGCTAGTATTATGGTGGGGTTTTTAGCCTTCAATGGACGGCTTTCAATGATCTTGATCTGCTCCTCTTCACCCAAAATTTTCACCTTTGCATGATCCTACTATAAACTATCATGCTAAGGGAAATAAAAATGGAGGAGGGAGAGAGTTTAGCCTAGAAGGATGCTCTCTAGCTTGTCTGCATCCACGTCTGAGATGAATGGTAGACCAGTTACCCTCGCAGCCTTCTCTGTTAGACATGCTAGGTCGTTTCTGTTGATTAGGTGTAGCTTGAACTTTCTTACACCAGCACAGAGCTGCTGTATTCCAGTTCCTAGCTTATCTACGAAGTAGGTATATAGTCCAACTGCGCTCCATGGGATTCCATCTTTCTTGCCTACTACGTCCTCTCCATACTTCTCCTGGAGCTCTGATACTGTGATGAAAAACTTCTCTGGCTTGTCGCCATACTTGTCAGCGAAGTTCTTTGGCAATCTTCCCTTCTCAGCTAACTCTGAGAAGTATGTTGCCTTCATTACGGCTGTTATTGGAGCCCTTGCCATTGAAATTGTCTTCACATATGGGCCGTCTCCAAAGTTGCTCATTGCAATTGCCTTGAATATCTGTCCCTCGTTTACGAAGCCGCCTGCCATTGCAATATCTGGCACATACTTGCCATGCTTCTTCAATATCTCTAGACATTTGAGAACTATTGCCTCTAGATACACTGTTGGAACACCTAGCTCGTGCATGTGGTTAATTGGGCTCATTCCAGTTCCGCCGCCGGTTCCGTCAAAGGTTAATAGGTCAATCTTAGCCTCTGAAGCACACTTCAGTGTGAAGGCAACTATCTCTGGCCTATATGATCCAGTTTTCAGGAATACCTTCTTTGCACCCTGCTCCCTCAGCCACTCAATATCCTCTACAAAGTCCTTCTGATTTGGCATCCCAACTCTACTGTGTCTCTCAAAGCTCTTTAGGACGCCAGCCTTGAAGGCCTCTTGGACAACTGGATCCTCTGGGTCTGGGATTACGAGGTAGCCTCTCTTCTTTAGCATGATAGCCTTGTCTAGGTCATATATTCTAACCTCTCCGCCTATGGCCTTTGCACCCTGACCCCATTTTCTCTCGATTATGTTAACCTCTAGCTTTGAGAGAACGTACACGTCTACTCCTAGCCTCTGATCCTCAACGTTTGTCTGGACTACGATATCACCGTATTTCTCATCCCAAAACTTTCTGTACGTCTCAATTCTGTAATTCATGTCAGGTGAATCCTCTACTTTGCCGTTCGTTATCTTTGAATTGGGATCCATTCCACAAACGTTCTCACCTACCGTCATTATGGTTCCAGATATGGCAGCACCTATAGCTAGTCCATCCCAGTTGTTCTTAGCAACTGCAGTTGAACCTAGAGCAGCAATTATCACTGGAACTCTCAGCTTTACGCCTCCAGCCTCAGTAGTTATGTCAACGTTTGGGAACAGCGCCTTGTCAGGGTCGGGTTCAATTCCCTCAGCGCCTCGTACTGTTGATAGTATCTGTATATGTGACCAGTCTAGATAGAAATCCTTATTGGCGGCTGCAGTGCTCCATCCGAACTGCTCTGGCTCTGGATATAGTACTTCTCTGCCCCTGAACGCTGACTTGCCGATTTCACACAGCACAGGACATTCCTTTATGCAAATGGGGCACATGCCGCTCAAGGGGCTTATGTCAGGGACTCTAACTCGTGTTGCGTTTGTGGATTTCCAATTCGCATGAATATCTGGCATATTTATCTCCCCCGGAAAGAGTTATGTTAGCTACTACTAATTGTTTATAAATTTAACTCCAGGCTAGTCGCTGAAAAGCATAAATGGAAGTTATACGTATAATTTGGAGATACTGCTTCTCGGGGGGCTTTAGGAATGTCCGAGATACGTGAAATAACCTCTGCAAGATTTAGGAGAGTTGGCGCCCACAGTCATATAAAGGGGCTTGGACTAAAGGGGTTGAAGGCACTTCCAGTAGCCGACGGCATGGTTGGACAAGTGAAGGCTAGGGAAGCTGCAGGAATAATCGTGAAAATGATCAAGGAGGGAAAGATGGCTGGGAGGGCAATATTGCTTGCTGGACCCGTTGGAAGCGGTAAAACGGCTATAGCCTATGCTATTGCAAAGGAGCTTGGAGAAGATGTTCCATTCATTTCGATAAGTGGAAGCGAGGTTTACTCAGCTGAAATTAAGAAAAGTGAGGTTTTAATGCAAGCAATGCGAAAGGCAATTGGCGTCAGAATACATGAGTATAGGCAAGTCTATGAGGGAGAGATAACTGAGCTTGATATAAAGTTCGAGAAGAACCCCTATAATCCATATCAGCAGGTTCCAGTAGGAGCTGTGCTGGGACTGAGAACAAAGAAGGAGGAGAAGCGATTTAATGTTGGGCAGAATATAGCGATAGGTTTGATAAATCAGGGATGTCGTGTCGGGGACATAATAGAGATAGATGCTGAAACTGGAAGAGTTGTTAGACTGGGAAGAAGCATGGAGGCCAAGAGAACAGCGGATATTGAAGCTGAAAGATATGTACCTGTACCTGATGGAACCATACTAAAAGAAAAAGAGTTTGTCTATACAGTTACGCTACATGATCTAGACGAGATGCAGGCAAGAAGAGGAAGTTTTCTATCACTGCTCTTTGGAGGAGGAGAGGAGAAGGAAATTAGTCCAGAGATTAGAGAGGAAGTCGACACAAAGGTCAAGGAACTTGTAAACGCTGGTAGGGCGGAGATCATTCCAGGAGTACTGTTCATAGATGAAGTTCACATGCTTGACATAGAGCTTTTCTCATTCCTGTGTAGAGCAATGGAAAGCGAACTTGCACCAATAATCATACTTGCAACAAACAGGGGAATTGCTAGGATAAGGGGAACAGATTACAAGTCTCCTCATGGAATGCCACCGGATCTACTTGATCGACTCCTCATAATCATAACGGAGCCCTATAGTAGAGATGAAATCAAGAAGATACTTGAAATAAGAGCAAAAGAGGAAAATGTGAAGATAAGTGAGAAAGCACTAAATTATTTAACTAGCATTGGTGAAAAACATAGTCTTAGATACGCTGTTCAATTGCTTACTCCAGCGTATGTCATTGCAAAAGAGAACGGTAGAGATGAAGTCACACTTGAAGATATCAAAAAGGTAACGAAGTTGTTCAGTGACGTATCAAAGTCGGCGAGATACCTTAAGGAACTCGAGGAAAAGTTTATCACAGTATCCTAAAACACTTTTTCCCCTAGGCTTTTTAGAAAGTTTATAAACTCCTCAGGCTTGAACTGGAGCACATACTTTGAGTTATAGCTGAAACCGTTAGCTACGAGAACCGGAACAACATTCTTTTGTTTGACGTTGAACTTCTCACAGAGCATTGGAAGCATTCTCTCAAAATTTTTCCTGAGCTGTCTTATAGCTTTTCTCTGTTCTCCTTTACTTAACTCATAGTTTTTACACTCAACAACAAACCCTGTGTCACCTCTAATTAGAACTACATCTACATTCCACCACCTGACTTTAACGATGAAGCCGTTTTCCCTTGCCACTGATGCAATCCTATCCTCTAGCTCAACCCCTTTAAGTACATTTTCTGCCATTAGAGCAGGATCTCGCTTCATATTTCTTAACTTAACCATGTGCACCATTAAAGTTTTTACTGTTGCACAGGTTTTTTCCTATGTTCTTTAACTGGATATGGGATTACACCTTTACTGGATATTAAAAATGGAACCCATATTGGAATATTGGGTGCACCACTCACTTTCTCGACCATGAACTCTCGGACTCCCATACCCTTCTGTAGCAGTATGGGGTTGTATCTTACTTTTATAGAGACATCCGCTATGGCTGGAATAGTTTCGTCGAATACTTCAAATTGTTTATGTGTATGATGTGTAACCACAGTCAAGAGTCCAAGTGTTTTAGCGAAAAGTGCTCTCAGGCTTTTAAGCCAATTAATTGCCGTAAAGACATCCTTTGAAAATAAGAGCTCTGTAAATGTGTCGACAAACACACACCCATTAGCGGAGAAACCTAGCCTTTCTATGAGTTCATAGACCATAACTAGAAGCTTGTCGAACTTCAGTGGATCATCTACACGGATTATACATTCAGGTAGCGAAGTCGGCTTTATTGGAATATGCTTTATAAGATGTGAGAAACAATCAAAGACAAACAGTTTTCTCTTTTTGATATATAAATCAACATCTATGTTCATTTCTGATAGACTTTTGAGAAATGAGAGAGGTGGATTTTCCAAGCAGATTACAATACAGTAATCTCCATTCAAGAGTCTGTGAGAGAGTATCTGACGCAACATTATAGTTTTTCCTACTCCTGGAGGTCCATGTATAACTACTAGACTGTCTTTTGGAAATCCTTTTGGAATGCACTTATCAATAAGCTCTATTCCAATACGTATCTTTCCTCTCATCAGTAACAAAGAAGCGAGGAGTTGCAAATATTTTAATCATTACCACGACTATTAGAATACGACTAAATGACATCTTATAGGTGGGCTCCTTGTCCAGAAGAGATAGATACAGCGATTTTGAAAAGCTTTCCAAGATGGTCGTAATAACGGTTAGGTTCCCAGAGGTTTTCGTAGAAGGGCTTGATGAACTTGTTAGAAGAAGAATTTACAGCAGTAGAAGTGAAGCTATAAGAGACGCTGTTAGAAGACTTTTAAAAAGTGAGCTTGGAAGGTTAGGATAAAGCTTTAACGAATTTGATGGCAATATTTCTAAGTTTGAGAGATGCTCTATCAGGGTATTTACTCTCATAGATTGCACGGCCTATTATAAGATAGTCTGCTCCATTGGTTATTGCCTGTTCGATTGAACCTCCTTGGGCACCTATTCCTACAGCATATATCTTTACACTATCAGGTAGGATCTCACTTGCCTCCTTTAGTTTTTTAGGGTATGTTGCACCAATGACTACTCCATCAGCGTTTAGCTTCACAGCTATCTCTAGAAATTCTTTGAAAAATGTGCCGAACACTAGTCGTGCGCCACTATGTGACATGTGTGAAACTATTATTAGCCCTTTCCCATGCTTTCTAAGTTTCTCAGATACCATGTCAAGGGCATCCTCGATGCCTATTGTAGGCATAGCAGTTACAGCATCTATTCCAGCATTGATTAAGTGTTCGATTACCTTTTCATTTGTATGTTTGACATCTGTGATTTTTGCATCGAAGATCACGGGGGTGTCATGCTCATGTATCATTTCTATGACAAGCTTTCCTTTTCCATAAAATGTTAATGGGATCATTGTCGGCCAGCCTATTTTAACTGCACAAACGTTTGGCAACACCTTTTTGAGCAGAGTACAGACTTTTCTATAGAATCTTTTTATCGAGTTTCTCGGAGGGTAGCATGTTAGGTCAAGCGAAAATACGATATTTGAGCGTTTATTGAATGCGGACTCCTTTATCCAGTCAGTGAAGTTCATGGCTATCAAACTAACATTAACTTTGGATAGCGTTAATTATTTACAAGTGAAGGTGAGTTCACAATGTTCATAGCGATTGATGGGATAGATGGAAGCGGCATTACCACACACTGTAAGTTACTTTGTAACTGGATCGAATCTCTGGGGTTGAAGGTACATTTGACAAAGGAGCCTAGTTCAGGAAAGATTGGAGAGCTTATTAGGCATTATCTTAAATTGAAAGATATCCCAGCAGCTGTCGATGCACTTCTTTTTGCAGCCGATAGAGTGGAGCACTGTATTGAAATAAAGTCTTACCTTGACAAAGGGTACATTGTAATCTCTGATAGATATGTGGAGTCATCCCGTGCATATCAGGTGGCTGAGGGATTACCTCCAGATTGGGTTGATTTGATTAATAGATACGCCATTACACCTGACTTAAACATTATCCTAGACGTCGAGCCAAGAATAGCTTTGAAAAGAAAATTTGGCCGGGATATTGGTGATGAAAAGTTTGAAGAACTTGAATTTCTAACGAGGGTTAGGGAAATTATGTTGAAAAATGCTAGACTGAGAAATTATCCAATCGTGGATACCAATAAAAGTATAGAGGAGGTCCATAGAAGTTTAAGGGAAATAATCCTCGGCAAGTTTAGGGATGTAGGAATAATCATTTAGTTACAACAATTTTCTTACCTTTTTCCTGTGGAATAATTCTAATCTTAGCATTTTCAAAATGTGCTTTTTTAAGCATTTTCCCCTTGTAAAGTCTGTCGAGGAAAACAGCAAGTGCTGCAACCTCGCTATGTGGCTGGAGAGTTACTGAGACATTATAGTCTGCAAGCTCGTATATTTCGCCTGGAACCTTCTGTCCTCCCACGAAAACTAATATTGGCTTCTTCAACCTTCTGATCTTATCAATTACATCTGGAAGAGGAATACCATACATAGTTAAGTGCACAACTTTACCTCTCCACTTTTCGACGAAACTTTTCCAGCTTTTCACATAGTGCACCTCAAATGAGCCGCCCCATCTCTCTACAACGTCTTTGATCTTCTCCTCAAGCTTTTCATCTCTGTCACCGCAATAATACATGCCAAAGGCACCAAAAGCTCTAGCAACTAACCCAACATGAGTTGAAATTCTATGATCTCTATTTGCCCGGTGCCCATATCTGAATACGTATGTTGGTGGAGGCATCTCTAACCGAAATATAGTAACGCTTGACTAGAATAAGAAGAATATCAGTGGACAAAAGCATAAATCTCTAGTGTTTGAAATAATTTCTGAGAGCCATGGTTGAAAGCAGTGTATTTGATGTTATAAAGCGAAGGAGAAGTGTAAGGAGATATCTTTCCAAGGACATTCCCGAGGAGTACTTGAAACTTATTCTTGAAAGTGGTAGGCTTGCTCCATCATCTAAGAACTCTCAGCCGTGGAGTATCATTGTTGTACGTGACGAGGAAATTAGGAGGAAATTGGCTGAGGCTTGCATGAATCAGCTTTGGATAGCAGAGGCTCCTGTCATATTGGTTATATGCGGTCATCCAGATCTCTCTGAGAAGTGGTGGCCAAACTGTGCAATTTGCATGGATCACATGATTTTGACCGCTACAGATCTTGGTTTAGGTACGTGCTGGATAGCGGCATTCGATGAAGAAAAAGTTAAAGAGATATTGGGTATACCTGACAATGTTAGAATAGCATTTATAACGCCTGTTGGGTATCCAGCTGAGAGCCCGCCACCACGTCCTAGGAGAAGTTTAAATGAAATTGTACACTATGAAAGGTGGTGACACTTTAGCTCTCTGATGAAACTCTTTTAAGCCTTCTAAGAGCACGTTTCAAGTCCTTTATACCCTCCCTTGATAGATTCTCCGCTCTTTCAGGAGTTCTTGCCTCTACATAGCATCTGAAAACGGGCTCCGTTCCAGAAGGCCTGAAAAGTATCCATGCTCCATCTTTAAACTCTACTCTTAGACCGTCTATTGTGTATATCTTGTTAACGTTCTTCTTCTTACTCCACTTGAATCGCATTCTTTTGAGAAGTTTCTCCTTATATTTCTCTGGGCATTTCACAGACTTCTTGATTTGATATAGTCTGGGAAGTTTTCTCACTAATTGTGAAAGAGATTCACGTTTTTCAGCTATAATCTCTATCATTTTAAGGGTGGCTAAAACTGGGTCACCGTACAGCACGTTATCTGGGTAAATATACTTTCCAGTTTCCTCGAAGCCAAATATGACGTTAGGTTTAAGCTCCACCATTTTCTCCACTATTCGTGGAGGACCTACCTTGGTATATACGATTTTACATCTATATCTTTGCGAGAGATATTTGACTATATTTGAGGTGTTTACAGGGCAGACTATAGTTGGAGTTTCTATATGAGCCTTTAGATTCTCAAGTTCATGCTCAGCAAGGAGAATTGCTGAAACATCTCCATAAAGTATTAAGCCGTTCTCGCATGTGAAAATACAGCGGTCTCCATCTCCGTCAATGCTTATGGAGAAACTTAGACCAAGTTTTTTAGTGATCCTTGCAATATTGGTGAGATTGTCTGGCCTTGGATAGGGGTCTCTTGATGAGAATGTTGGATCTAAGTGTGCATCAACTGTTATAACTTTTACACCGAAGTTACTTAGAATCCTGGAATAAACTACTCCCGCAGTACTCGAGCATGCATCAAATCCAATAGCGCCCTCAAAATCCCTTAAAAGACTTTTATTAACTATCTTAGATAAGTCCGTAACATATGCTTTAACTATATCTTTTAGGCTAATACTGAATACTTTACCAATCCTTTCCACATCTTCCCATGTTTTCTCCATCTCAAGCTTACTGTAAAGCTTCTCAAAGAGTCTCTCTTTCTCAGTTGATAGTTCAGCAGTGTTTTCTCCAAATATTAGCACTCCTGTTATCCCTGGTGGGGTGTGACTTCCAGTTACAGCAATTCCTCCATGGGCATTAGCATGTCTGAGATAATGTAACATAGCTGTTGTCGGGAGCTCTCCTAGATCAAGCACGTCGACTCCCGCACTAGTGATTCCAGCTTTGACAGCTTCATATACTGGATATGATTCTCTCCTGTGATCCCTGCACATCACAATTGGAGACTTTTCGAAGAATTTGGCTATAGTTACACCTATTTTGAATGCCTTCTCTACGGTAAGTGTATGTAGTGTACCTCTAATCCCAGATGTTCCAAACAGTTTAGAATTCATCTTGATACTTTGAGGCTATTCTTCTAAGTTTGTTCAGATAATATCTAGAAATGATCCTCTTTTCAACGAGTTTTTTCAGTTCATCTTTCCAGGCACTATTCTCAATCATTCTCGAAAATGAAATATAGCGTATCCTATCTGGAAGAGGCTCGATCATCGAAGTATATTCAACGACTTCTACTCCATCTATCCTCCTCAAAATTTTTTCTCCAAGGAGATTCAACGTTATAATTTCACCGTTTATCTCAGCATTCAATGTGAGCGATTTTATGTCTATGCTTACATTGCATAATTCATCTGAGATTTTTAAGCCTGAAAGGATGATCTCCTGCATCCTTAACGTTTCCTTTCCCTTAAAGAGTTCTGCAAGGAAAGTCTTTAAGATGTTCATGCGGTATCTGTCAAGAGTGCCTTGCGGCAGCGATGATTCCATTAGATCGATAAAAAGAGTCTCATTACTTACGGATTTGTAATAGTGATGGAAAGGGATAGTTGGGGTAACTTTTTTCCTTATCTTGTCAAAGGCTATCTTTGCTTCTAATGGGAAGAATACGTTCAGTACCTCGCTTTCCCCGGTAAGGTATCTTGAAACTTTTTCAAGCTTTACTCCAATTCGCCTACATATTGTCTGGACGGCATAGAATTCGTCAATAGATACTTTATCTGGTATGGTTACCCTGTTCTGGACTATTGCCGTAGGGACACATTTCCATATTATGTCTAGAATTTTTTCAACATGCTCTCTCGGCCCTATTATATTTACTCCATGCCTGTCAGCTCTGTCGATGATTAAGGTATTAGCAAATGACCATTCACATTCAAGGTTTAACCTTTTAGCGATCACTCTCGATGGCTCGGCTATGTGGATACCATTGTCATAAAGTATCTTGGTAAGAGCTGTGGAGAATATTCCTCGCACCTTGACCTTGAGCATGATGCTACCTCCAAAGGTACTCCGAGGTTTTTGGAACTACTACGATGGCTATTACTATCATAAGGCATGTGAGAAAGGTTCCAGCTATTGAAATAAAAGCAACTCCTATGGGAGAATATGCCATTACACTTACTGGGAGCTTAATATACAGGTGCGTAACTAATGTATCCCATAAGCCGTGTACAAGTATTGGAGCAAGTAGGCTACCTGTCTTGATGAACATTACGCCAGCTAACACCCCCCAAATGAATGAGAAAAATACGTGAGAAAACATTCCAGGAATATCAATTCCATTTGGAGAGATATGCCACACTACATGCCATATTCCGAAAAGGATTGCTTGAACTGTCAAGGCTATTCCAGCAGTAAATTTCTCCAAGAGAAGCTTTTGGAAGAATCCTCTAAATAACCACTCTTCGCTTACGCCAACAACGAGAGTCATGAAAACGAACGTTAACGGAACTATTTCGAGATTTTGAAACACTAGAGTTGGCATTGGAAGGCCTAGTAAGAAGACGGCTATAAATGAGGAGAGGATATATACCAGAGAAATCAGCAGGAATACAAATATGGCAAATAAAATGTTTAACATTAACTTGTCCTTTGAAAATCCTGATTCATGGAAGCTTATCCCGTATACTATGAAGAAGACCATTAGAAAGTATATTATGGAAACCTTTTCAGCAGGGAACCCATATAGAAGTACATATACTGATCGCAGAGCCATGAACATTAAGAATATCAGAAGAGAGTATAGTAAAGGGCTTCTTTTGAGAAAATTTGGAAATCCTCCTCTGAGCATTTTAAATGATCTTAGAACTATCAGGAAGACGATTGATAAGGCCACGGATAGCGCACTAGCGTACATTTCGGATATCTTAAGCGATAGCCACATTAATGGAACTGGCAGAAGCATTGCAATGAATGGGCTAAGTTTGTTCATCGTGTTCATCTTCAGAGGACCTCCTGCTTTGGATGTAGACATCATATGCTATGGAAATCACAAGTAAAATTGATAAAACTGCTATGACTATAGGTTTGTTCTCTTCTGAAAGTAGCATTCCGAGTTTAGGTATCGCAAACACTACTTTTCCAACGACATAGTCTTCTGGTATAGTCCAGTAGTCTACTACAACGTTATTGTCACCCTTCGTCTTAAAGTAGATCCCAGAGCTGTTTTTTATGATTGCTACTATTCTATGAACTATGGGGAAGTCTATAGGCTCCTGTTGTTGATTCTCGGGAACATAGAATACAATTATGTCGCCCACTTTTAAAGTCTCTGGATCAACTTTTTTAACCACTATTAAGTCGCCTACATGTAATGTGGGTTCCATGCTCCTTGAACTAACTACCATGAATGGAGTATCAAGTTGAGTATATGCCCTGATGCCCACATTTATGACAGCATACATGGCTAATGTGAATACTAGGAGCAGTATGAGCCTTCGCCATCCTTTAAACTTGAGGCCCATCGTCCATCACTGAAGTTTAAACCTGAAAGCCTCCTCCTCAGATTTTTTCTTTGAATACCTTAGAAGAGAAAATAGTAAAAGCGCAACTTCACATATTAGGACTACACTTATTATGATCACAATATTTCTGTTTCTCTCTTCGATTATTCCTCTCTCATACACTAATTTCTCTGACTGGCTTATGTAGAGGTTGAATCTCAGGACTGTGTCGACGAGCTGCTGGTGATCTGCTATATAGTCCATTGAGATGATGTTGTAAACAGTTATAGTTTTGGATAGGGTAACTGCAGCACCAACTATCCTAGACTCCATGTCACTTATGTCGCCTACAAAATATGTTAAGTCTACTGGAACCCAGCCTATCTTAGGAATGTAGACTACAGCCCAACCGTGCCATCCAATGTTCTCATATGTGTAGTTTAGATGCCCGTCGATCATGGAGAGCGATCCTTTAAATGTCGTTCCATGAATGTATACATACCCTAGTTGAACATAGGAGGGAATTCCAAGTATTCTGCAAAGGGTAACGAAAAGTATTGCTTGATCATCGCAATCTCCAACTCCATTACGGTATGTTTCTTCAGGATAGTGTGGCCTATTACCTGCCTCGTATTGAATATTTGAACTTATCCATTGTATTATGTTAAGAACAGTTTTCAAAACGTTTCCACTTTCATCCTTCAAGCTAAATGCCAGCTCTTTTAGCTCTGGTATGTTTGTATGGAAGGGGCCAACAGGGGAGTCGATGAACTCTGGAGAACAGTAGTATTTCCTTTGTAAATCTTCGGGAATATCCTCAAATTTACCGGCAATTGCCTCACTTATATGCAATCTCATATTCCTTTTGGCAACTTGAACCTTTTGAACAAGCACTACTCTTGATTCCGGTGGCAATTTAGATGGAATCGCAAAGACAATGTACTCATTGTCATCATGGTCCCTCTCTATGGAGTAGTCTGTAACGTTTAGTATAGTGTTATTTGGGAATATGATGCTGAGCTCAGCTTCGAATGCATACACTCGCTGAAACTCATTCGTTGGATGCAATATTGCAACATTCTCACCTATCTGTGGGGTGTATGAAAAATTTGAAGCTACGTAAATCTCTACCCTTTGAGTATACTCATAAAGTTGATAAACTTCAATTGGGTTTTGGGCGTAAATTATAGATGCGATCGGAACCGTAACCAGCAGTATTATTAGACTAGCTATCACAAGTTTCTTAGACGCCATGTTCAGAGTAACCCCTTTTAATACTCTCTAACTTGAATCCCTCTTTAAACTTTTCATGGTGAACAAACATCTCGAGCGGCCTTCTTGAGGGAGGAGAGGGTTTTTCATCGGGGATGCCTATGGGGATTATAGCCACTGGCCTACAGTTCCTAGGTATCTCGAGAATCTCCCTCACAATCTCCTCATCAAAGGCACCAACCCAGCATGCTCCCAGTCCATGGTCATGCACTAGCAGGAGTATATTCTGTATGAAGGCTGCCGTATCTTGAATTGCATATAGTGTCCTACCTCTTTCACCATAATACCATCCAGTCCTATCCAAGTTTGCACAAACTATTAGCACTATAGGGGCTTTTGTTAGCCAGTATTGTCCCAAGGCAGCCTCCGCTATAAGCTTCTTTGTATGATCGTTCTCAACAATTATTACTTCCCATGGTTGGAGGTTTCCAGCTGAGGGAGCCCATTTAGCTGCATCTAGTATCTTGATTATCAACTCTTTGTCTACCTTTGCATCCTTAAATTTTCTTATGCTCCTTCTCCCAAGGATCGCCTCTTTTAATTCCACTTCACTCCTCTCCTGGGCACATCATCTCCATTATCACGGCTGCAGCTAGTTTCGAAGTTATTTCTGACATGTCATAGTCGGGAGTTATCTCGACTATGTCGAATACTCTCACACGTTTCGAGAGCCACCTTATGCCATATATCAGGTCCCTTGACGTTATTCCTCCAGGCTCAGGAGTTGTAACACCAGGGGCATAAGCTGGGTCAACGACATCCATATCGATGCTAAGATATATACACCTTGTTCTTTCGCTAAGAAGCCTGTAAGCCTTCCTAATGCACGGGAGGAAACCTTCCTGAACAATCTCATCCATTGAGATTATCGCTATACCTTCTTTCTCTACAAACTCTATTTCCTCCTCTCCGAAGGTGTACCCCCTAACTCCTACTATGACTATGTTATCCTTCACGAATGGAAGCTCAAATATTCTGCGCATGACTGTGGAGTTTCCTATCCTACACCCTGGAGGCCATTCATCCATGAAGTCTAGGTGACTGTCAAAAACTATCACGCCAATTTCCTTTTCAGCTTCTCCCAAAGCTCTCACAGTGTAATAGGTTATGGTGTGATCTCCTCCTATAATACATGTTCGAATTCCTCTGTTATATGCAGTCACCATGATCTCGGAAAGAAGATCTAAGTCTTTTATATCGCCTAGGTCAACTATTCTGAGGGGGGCAAGACTTCTTTTAGGAGGATATAGGACGCCACTAAATGACCTGGATGCCTCCCTTACAGCGGTGGGGGCTCTACTTACGCCTCTCCTGAGAATTCTCTCGCTTTCATAGGGAAACCCAACTATTATACCATGTAAGTTTTCAATTGAACGAAGCTCAGCAGGCTCAACTTCCATAGTCTCTGCAAATGCAACCATCTCATACACCCTTTAAACATGGTTTACACGTTCCGTCAAATAATTTATGAGTAGGATTTAATTGATAATGATAACATGTTTGAGGGGGCTATATTAGACTTCAATGGCACTCTAGTGAATGACCATGAACAGGAGATTGTTAAGGGTATATGTAGGATCGTTGCACGTGCCCACTCTGTGGATTTAAGCAAGTTAGTGGGCACCTGGAATAAAACATGGGTTGAAATACTTAATGAAATCGCCTCAGGAAAAATGAAGTATCTTAATTTAAATGACGTTGGATATTTCTCCCTCTTAAAAGCTCTTGAACTTTGTGGAATTGACGAATGTAAAACTTATAAGAGGCAAATAAAATTTTTGACTGGTACATTTTTCAGCTATATGGTTGTAAGAAGAAGTGAAATGTTCCCTGATGCCTTAAAGTTCCTTGAGGAGATTAAATCAATGGGGTTGAAAACTGTGATTATATCCACTTCTTCCAAAGCACTAATAGACGCGATTCTCAAGAAACATGACGTGTACAAATACATTGACGAGATCGTGGGGAGCGACGTTGTTAAAGCATACAAACCAGATTATAGAGTTTTAAAGAGGGCTGTTGAAGCCATTGGCTCGAAAAATGTAATTGTTATAGGGGACTCTTACAGGGAAGATATTGCACCAGCCGTAGAGGTTGGTTTAGAGGCTGTTCTTTTAAAGAGAGGAAAAACATTAAGTTCTCCTGCGCGTAAAGGTAATTACTGGATTGTATGCAACCTGCTTCAAGCTCTTGAAATTGTGAAGGGATAGACCATGGAGAGAGTGGTTAGATGCGCCATATGTGGAGAGAAGTCTGACTTGTATGTGTCACTTGAAGTTTTTAAGCAGATGTATAGTAGGAAAAAAGTTAAACGTGAGCCAGTGCCATTATGTGCTAGATGTTGGAGGAAAGGCTTAAGAAAAATTCCAGCAGAGGAAGTTAAAATATAACCATAAAGCGAGTCGATTTAATAGATGATAAAGGTAAAAGTACCTATACCCGATGGAGATATTGAGAGAGCAATTGACACTGCTAGAAACACTAGTTTATACTTAATAGAGCAAGCTGAAAGAAACATAGATGACGCACTTCGCATGGAGGAAAAAGTGGTAAAATTCATCGAGTTTATTCAAGCATTCAAGGAAAAAGGAAAAGGAAAAATTCACTTTGCTGCTAGGGGCAGAAGTCTATATCTTGGAGCAAGAACATTGGCTAGTAGAATGGTTCAATTAAATATTCCCACAGTATATCCTACGCTTGAAGATCATATAACGTATAATCCAACAGCTACCATAACTGGTGATGACTGTGTAATATGTTTTAGTACATCGGGTGAAACCGCAAGCGTGGTTAAGAAGGCGTCATTTGCAAAAAGCATGGGGTGTGATGTAATAGCGTTTACCGCCAATATTGACTCTACACTTGCAAAAATAGCTGGAAAAAATGTAATTCTCTTGCCCGCTCATAGTGGAAAAGATGAAGTACTTAAGAAATACGATCCAAAACCTTTCACTCCTCTTGGGACAACTTCTGAGTACACTCAGCTCATATTTGCTGAAGCTCTTGCAAGGGCACTTAAAGACGTGATCGAGGGCGAGGTTGACTCAAGTAATGCACCACAGATACTTGAAAAAACAGCTAAGAGAATGTTGAATAAAGCTAAAAGAAATATGGAAAACTCTTTCAAGCAGTGTGAGGAAATAATTTCATTGATATCCAATCTACTGCTTAAGTATTACAGTCAGCAAACTGTTCACCTCTACGCACGTGGGAAAAGCTTTGACATGGTTATTGGTCCATTTAAGATGAGGCTCGATCAGATACCCCATGCATTCGTGACAGGGATCCTAGACTTTGAGCCCCTCAACAGGCCAGTTAGAAAAGGGCAGATATGTATAATGGTTAGTGGAAGTGGGGCAGTTTATCCACTGGCTGAAAGAGTAATTGAAACTGGTTGCATGCTTGCATCAGTTACATCCTATGAGAATAAACTGTATGAGCTTTCCCACATAAGAATCATCATCCCTGGAAGAAAACCAGAAACAGTCGAGGATTGGGACATAAGACAGTGGAAAGGCTTTAGAAGCGAGTTTGCACCTGAAGGAATTGAATTTGAAATTTCAGCTGCAGCATTCTTCGATGGAATATTTGGAGGATTAGCATCGTATATAGGAATCACTGAAGACGATATGAGAATGGGGCATGCCAACATTCAATAAGCTGTAGACGAGGAATTTTATATGATGGATAAAGAGCTTAAAGAGACAGTGCTGAAAATTGCACTTAAAAACGCTATACTACATGATGGAAAAGCTTCATTAGGGCCGGTGCTAGGGAAGCTTGTAGCTGAAAAGCCTGATGTAAAGCCAAAGATAAAAGAGATAATTCCAATTGTCAGAGAGGTTATTGAAGAAGTCAATAGGATGCCAATTGAGAAGCAAAAACAGCTTCTTGAGGAAATAGCCCCTGAAAAGCTTGAGGAGAGGAAAACTGAGGGAAAGAGGGAACTTCCAAGGATAGAGGGGCTTCAGGAGGGAAGAGTTGTAACTAGATTTGCTCCTGAGCCTAATGGATACCTCCATATAGGACATGCCCTTACAGCCTTCATAAATTATTACTATCGTAAAACATATGGTGGAGTTTTCTGGCTTAGGTTTGAGGATACTAATCCTAGGAAGGAGAAAATTGAGTTCTATGAGGCAATTGAGGAAGACCTTAAATGGCTTGGAATAAGATGGGATAAAAGGAAATGTAATTCAGAGGATATGCCATTATACTATGAGTATGCTAGAAAGCTCATCAGCAATAGACATGCCTATGTTTGTGAGTGTGAGTTAGAGAAAATTAGAAAATATAGGCTTTTAGGAAAGGAATGCAAGTGTCGTACACTGAGCCCCGAAGACCATCTTGAAAAGTTTGAGAAGATGCTTGAGGGAGCCTATAGGGAAGGTGAAGCAACTATTAGACTGAGAGGGGATATGTCTTCTCCTAACACTACGCTGAGGGACCCTGTAATTTTCAGGATAATTGAAGCTGAACATCCCATTCAAGGGGATAAATATATTGTATGGCCAACATACGACTATGCTTGCTCAATTCAGGATGGGCTTTGCCGTATAACTCATGTCCTTAGAAGCGCGGAGTTTGAGATCAGAACCGAGCTACAGAACATGATTAGAGAGCTTCTCGGGCTTCCGAATCCAATCATAGTGCATTATTCAAGGTTTAATGTTAAGGGAACACCCACCTCTAAACGTGAGATAACGAGGCTGATAGATGAGGGTATAGTTAAGGGATGGGATGATCCCCGTCTTGTAACTTTGAGGGCTCTTAGGAGAAGAGGAATATTGCCTAAGACAATTGAGGATTTGATGTACCAGATAGGATTATCCAAGGCAAACCCTATTATAGACTGGAAGCTATTGACAGGCCTCAACAGGAAGAATGTAGATAAGATTGCAAACAGGTACTTTGCAGTTATCAACCCCATACTTTTGGAAGTTGAGAATGCACCTGAAAGGGAAATTAGTCTGCCAATTCATCCTGATAAACCTGAAGAGAAGGTTCGAAAGTTTACTGTGGGAGACCAGTTTTATATAAGTGCATTAGATGCTAAAGGGCTCAAAAGAGGGGAAGAAATCCGGTTAAAGGATCTTTACAATATCAAGATTGTAGACTTTAGAGACAGCGTTGTTCGCGGAGTATTCGTCGACTTCAAGAGGCTTTTAAAGAAGAAAATCCAATGGGTTCCCATTGATCAGGCGATCAAGTTGAAAGTGTACGTGCCTATGGAGCTCATAGATGAACATGGAAACATAGTAAGAGAAAGCATGAAAACTGAGTATGGATATGTTGAGTCGAATGTGACAAGGGAGAAAGTTGGAAATATTGTGCAGTTTGAGAGATATGGTTTCTGTAGGTTGGAGAAGATAAGTAAGGAAAATGTGGAGGCAGTGTACGCTCACGATTAAACTAGGATTCCTATGATGAATGCCTCCTCGTTGATCTTCCACTCTTTCTCGTACGTATGCTTCATTTTATCCTTTACACTTACATATATGTCCTTGTGCACGATTTCAATTGTTTCTGCACGCACTTCCGTCTTCATGTACTCTGCATGCTTACTTAGAAGCTTGACATACTTCTTTTCTGGTGTTACTATGGTTACTCTCTTGACGAACTGCTCTATGTCAAGCTTCAAGTCTTTTCTCATGGCCTGTATTCTTCTTATAATGTCATTTGTCAATGCTTCAGCCATTATCTCGTCTGTGACCTTACAGTTCACATATACAATTCCGTACTTTGACTCTGAGTAGCCATATTCTTCTGGGAGCTCCTGTGAGACGTTTATGTCCTCTCTCATTAACTCGATCTTCTCTTTAGTGGCAATTTCGATCTCGAGTTTGCCCTCTTTATACAGTTTGGTGATTACTTCCCTTGCATCCATTTTGTTTAGGGCTTTCAATATTAGTGGCACCTTCTCCTTATACTTTGGCCCTATGCTTCCATAGTTTGGCTCTATCTTGAACTTTGCAAAATCGGGGTATTCGCCTACATTCATTAATGAGACCTTTCTCGTGTTCGCAGCTTTAGCATATAGTTGCTCAAGTCTCTTCATAGCTGAGAGAGTGCGCTCATTGAATGGAACTATTATTGTTTCAAGTGTAGGCCATCTCAGTTTGAACCCTTTTCTCTTTCGCGCATCTATTGTGGCTGAAAGGGTTTCAAGCATTATTTCCATGTCTTCCTCAAGCTGCTTGTCTATCAATGATTCATTTACGTTTGGCCAATCGCACATGTGTATGCTCTCTAGACCTTCTTCGTCTCTCATGAAGTGCTGGTAGATTTCCTCTGCAATGTATGGCGTAAATACTGCAACCATTTTCAACACGTTGGAGAGCACATTGTAGAGCACTGTATAGCATACTGTTTTGTCCAGTGTTTCTTCTTCGATCCAGACTCTTCTCCTTATGAATCTCAAATATGTATGGCTTACATCCTCGACTATGAAGTTGAAAAGAGTCTTCGCAGCCTTATTCACTTCAAGGCTTTCAAGAAGCTCTGTTACTTCCTTTATGCATGTGTTAAGTCTTGACAGGATCCATTTGTCTATGATCTGCAGATTTTCAAGGTAGTCGCTTAGCTTATGCTTTAATGGGTCATATTTGTCAAGCGTCATGTAAGTGGTTGCGAAGAGGAATATGTTCCACAGTATTCTAAGCTTTTTCTGTGTAACTGACATTGCCTCTTTGAAGTCGAAGCATAGGGCATCCCATGCCGATGCCTTTTCCATGAGGTACAGTCTTAGGGTATCTGCTCCAAGTTTGTTCATGGCATCCATTGCCCATATCACGTTTCCTCGCGATTTTGACATCTTTACTCCATGTTCATCGAGCACCAGTCCCTGATTTAAAACACTCTTGAACGGTGTCTTGCCATAGAGTAGAACAGATGTGAAGAGAAGAGTGTAAAACCATCCTCTAGTTTGATCAACGGCTTCAGTTATAAAGTCGTATGGGAACAGTTTTTCGAACAGCTCTGGGTTTCTCAATGCATCTATTGAAGCAGTATGTGCAACTCCTGAGTCAAGCCAGCAGTCAAGCACATATGGCACTCTCTTAGCCTCTCCTCCACATTTGCTGCATCTAATCTTTACCTTGTCAATGTATGGTATGTGTAGGTCAAGTTTCTCGGGAAGTGATATAGCCTTTTCTTTTAGTTCTTTAATGGAGCCTATAACCTCCATGTTTCCACATTTTTCACATATCCACACATTTAATGGCGAACCCCATATTCTTGACCTTGATATACACCAGTCCTTGGAGCTTTCAAGCCAGTTTCTGAACCTTCCATGTCCAGCCCATGCAGGTTTCCAATAGACTTTCTCATTTTCACTTAGCATTGTTTTTCTAAGTGGCTCCACTCTAAGAAACCACTGATTTTTATCGGCTATGTACATGAGTGGTGTATCGCATCTCCAGCAGAGTGGATATGCGTGTTTTATTTTGCCACTATAGAGCAAGAGTCCCTTCTTCCTCAGGTCTTCTATGATGACTGAATCAGCGTCTTTAATGTACATGCCCTTGTATTTTCCAGCTTCCACTGTGAAGCGGCCCTCCTCGTTTACGGGGCAGAATATAGGTAGCCCATACTCTCTTCCAACTTCAAAGTCTTCGGGACCATGGCCAGGAGCTGTATGTACACAACCAGTACCCTCCTCAAGAGTAACATGCATTCCACAGATTACGCTGTGTAGAAAACCTTCATCATGCTCTTTATGCCATGGAACTTCATCCTTTAACGGGTGATCATACTTCATTCCTTCAAGGTCTTCGCCGTAAACCTCTTTTATAATCTCGTAGTTTTCCACGCCTATCTCTTCCATGGCTTTTTCAACGAGATCCCTAGCCATTATCCATGTTTCGTTTCCAACCTTCACATAAGCATATCTATAGTCTGGGTGAACACAAACAGCTTCATTTCCTGGGAGAGTCCATGGCGTCGTCGTCCATATGACTATGAAAAGATTTTCATGTCCTCTAACCTTAAACTTTACGTAAATGGATGGGTCTTCAACCTCATCGTAATTGCTCCCAGCCTCATGTCCGGAAAGTGGAGTCTGGCATCTGGGGCAATAGGGGAGAACCTTGAAGTCTTGCACTAGTAGACCCTTTTCATAGGCTATTTTAAGTGTATGCCATACATGTTCAATGTACTCGTTTCTCCTAGTTTCATATGCTGCATCATAGTCTAACCACAGGCCAAGTCTCTCGGAGGCTTCTCTCCAGTGGCTTATGTAGTAGTCTACTAGCTTGTTACATTCTTTAACAAATTTTTCGCATCCTATTTTTTCATATATCTCCTTTTTCGATTTCACTCCAAGCTTTTCCTCGACCTCAACCTCTACTGGTAGACCTTGACAGTCCCATCCAGCTTTCCTCCACACATCATAGCCCTGCATTGTCTTGAATCTTAAAATAATGTCCTTTATTGTCCTGCCCCTTGCATGGCCTACGTGCATGTATCCGTTAGCTGTTGGAGGGCCCTCTAGAAATCTGAATATGGGCCCTCCCCTCCTACGCTCAACTGTTTTCTCGAAAATCTTGTTTTCTTTCCACCATGAGAAAATTTTCTTTTCAAGTTTTAATGGGTCATATGTCTCGTAGAGTTTCTTCAATTTAAACCCCCTTTGAAGCTTGGGAGTTTAAATTAAATAAAAATAAGGGAGGAGGTTTATAGGAGTAAATCTGTCACCTTTATCTTCGAGAAAGTATCTACTACAAGTTTCCTAGTTTTCTCGTATTCTTCGACTGCCTTTCTAACATCCTCTTTCTCAAGTAGCTTGTGCATTCTATAGTGGTACAGTAAAGAGTACAGTAGTAGTATTGCTCTGAGGTATCTTATGGCTGCGTCTATGTCTTTCAGTATGTCTCCCAGCAGTGTCATTGTCTCTCCTATCTTAAACACGGACATTTTCACACCTACCTTAATAATAGTTAGTAGTTAATTTGATATAAATAAGGTTAGAACTGCTTATCCTTGATTACCTTGCCATCCTTTGTAACAGCGATCGTCACTCTTAAATGCTTGCTTCTAAGCCTCTCTATAACATGCGGGTAAAGGATGGCGACCTCTGTTTCTATACGTTGTGGAAGCTCCTTGTTGATCTCATACAGTCTCTCCACCAAGTATCTCAGTGAGCGTTTCGTTGAAAACGATATCATGAGAGCTGGATGATAAGATACTCCATACTTTTCTAGAAGTTCAAGTGACTTCAACTGGTACTCGAAAAACTTCCCATCGGCTCCCGTAAGCATTTGGAATTCCTCGTGATCGGCACCCTTTAAACTGACTCTTACATGCAAGTTCTTAAAATTTGATAGTTGCTTTACAAAGTCCTCATCGTTTCCAAGTATTATTCCCGAGGTTTCTAGCATGAATGTCAGATCCGTTCTCTCGTCAAAAAGTCTTATGAGCTCGATTAAATGCTGTTTATGCACAGTTGGCTCATTACCACTTACCCTTACAAGAGAGTATCGTTTTGCTAACGCTATTGAATATAGTCTTTTAAAAACGCTCTCAGGAGAGTAGAATTTCCCAACTTTATCCGGGTTATCTCTTGGATAGTCGCTCCAGCAGAAGATGCATTTCAGTATACAGCCGCAGCAGTCGGCTGTGGCTATTCCACCATACCATTTTCCAGATCTGAAGCGATAATATTTTCTCTTGATGCCTTTGCATACTATTCTTTGAATTCGCTTTAACTTGACGAAGGGGTCATATGGCATTATTTTAGCTCCGTGAATGCAATCTTCTTAATTCATTAACTCTTGATTAAATTTAGCATTGATAGGAGGCTTAAATTGACTCGGAGAAGCTTCGATGAAATAATTAATATTGCAAGAATAGAAAGGTGCGGGGCAGTTATACTTGGAGAGGATGTTGCATGCGATCAGCATTACAAGATACATTGTAGAGTAGTGACGCATGCTCATAATGACCATATTTATGGCTTAATGGATAGCTTGAAGGAGTGTAGAATAGTTGCTATGACCCCTGCTACAATGGAATTGATCAGGGCCATATATGGTATCAAACTCGAACCCTATACTGAAACAATGAAGAACTCATTCAACGTTATAACGCTAAACATTGGAGAAGATTTTGATTTGCCACATGGAACTATGATTTTCAAAGATGCGTGCCACATCCTTGGATCAGTTCAAGTAATCTATGAAGGAAAAGGATACGTTGTCGGATATACTGGCGATATTCTTTATCCGGGAGCTGAACCTATAAAGGGTTTAGATGCCATGGTTCTAGAGGCCACATATGGGTCACCCTTCTACATTAGACCTCCCAGGAAGGAGATTGAGAAAAAGCTTGTAGAACTTGTCAAGGGCTTTTTGGATGATGGATTGAACGTCCATGTTTTTGGATATTATGGGAAGCTTGAAAAAGCAATGGAGATTCTCTCACAGTCCATAGATGCTCCAATGCTTGCAGACAATAGAGTGTACCGGAGTGCTGAAGTTCACATTAAGCATGGTTGCAAAATTAGGAACCTTCATTTGCCCATGAGCGAGAATGGCTTAAAAGTCCACCGTGAGGGAGGGTATATATGGTTCCACCATAGAAGAAGAGAAAATATGTCGGTCGGAGAGAAGGGGGTTAAGGTTATACTGAGTGGTTGGCTATTTAATGTACCATTCAAAAAGAAAGGTGAGAGGACATACGTTGTAGCCTTAAGCGATCATGCAGACTTCAATGGCTTGATATCATATGTTAGAGATTCGAGTCCTGAAGTTGTTATCACAGACGCTTACAGGGTTGGAGACGCTAGAAGGCTTGCACATGAGATAACTGAGATGCTGGGCATCGAGGCTTTTCCAATGCCTTAGCTATGTTCCCATGGTCCATGTCCTGAGATACTTTCTCTGCTCCATCGTTAGCTTATCTATCTTTATACCCATGCACTTAAGCTTTAACTTGGCAACTTTTTCATCAACTTTTCTTGGAACATTGTATACTTTTGGCTTTAGCCTGCTATAGTTCTCTGCTAGGTATTGTATGGAGAGCGCCTGATTTGCGAAACTTAGATCCATTACCTCTGGTGGATGCCCTTGCGCTGCTACTAGGTTTATTAGGCGACCCTCACCTAGCAAGTATAGTTTTCTACCATTTTTGAGAACATACTCCTCCACATATTCATTGACTTTTCGCTTTTCCCTTGAGATCTCCTTTAGATCCTTGAGGGAGATCTCCACGTTGAAGTGCCCCGCATTGGCTAGTACAGCGCCATCCTTCATTCTCAGCATGTGCTCCTTGCGTATGACGTTTATGTTACCTGTTGCAGTTATGAAGACGTCTCCTTTGCTTGCAGCCTCCTTTAGCGACATTACTTGGAATCCATCCATTACCGCTTGGAGAGCTTTTATCGGATCTACTTCAGTGACTATCACATTTGCTCCAAGGCCCTTAGCCTTGATTGCTATGCCTTTGCCGCAGAATCCATATCCGCAAACCACCACTGTTTTCCCAGCAATAAGCATGCTGGCCGCGTTTAATATTCCATGTAGTGTCGACTGTCCTGTTCCATAGTAGTTGTCGAACATTCTCTTAGTGTTAGCGTCATTTACAGCTATAATCGGATACTTTAGAACTTTTTCTCGTGCCATTGCTCTTAGCCTTATAACGCCTGTGGTAGTCTCCTCGGTGCCTCCCTTGACTTTCTTTAGCTGAGGCATCTTCTTTACATGTAGTGTAGTTACGAGATCTGCTCCATCATCCATTGTGAAATCCGGGTTGTAGGATAGCACGTTTTCAATGCATTCGTAATACTCCTCCTTATTCTGTCCTCTCCATGCGTAAACGTGTATTCCCTCTTTAGCTAGGGCTGCTGCAACTTCGTCTTGTGTGGAAAGAGGATTTGAGGCTGCAAGGGCTATTTCCGCTCCTCCTGCTTTAAGTGTTCTCATTAGCACGGCAGTTTCCTTTGTAACGTGCATGCAAGCTGATATGGCTATGTCCTTGAGAGGCTTTTTCTCCTCGAACTCTTTTCTTATGAGCGCTAGAACTGGCATGTGAATTTCTGCCCAGTATATGAGTTTTTCGCCCCTGGAATGAAGCTTAATATCCCTGACCTTGTACATTACTCTTCAACCTTTTCCAGTAACTTTTCCAAGTGCTCTTCCAAGCCTTATATGGGATTCAGCTAGATGCCCAGCTGAGAGGGCGGCCAGTAGTGATAGTTCTCCTGCTAGAGCTGTTGAAGCAACTATCTCAGCAAACTTTTTCACGTTGCTTCCCGGGGGGTCTCCTGGGCCTTGGCACTGCATTATTTTGAGGGCTTCGCTCTGTGTTGGAAGCCTTGTCCCCCCACCTACGGTTGCGACCTCTAGTGATGGAAGTGTTAAGGCTATGTACAAGTCTCCATCCTCTGTTAGCTCGGCTGTTGTGATAGACATTGACGACTCAACTACCTGTGCAGCATCCTGTCCAGTGGCTAGGAATATGGCTGCTATTATGTTGGCTACATGTGCATTGAAGCCGTATGCTGCTGCAAGAGCGCTTCCAATAAAATTCTTTCTATAAGCTACCTCGACTATGGCCTCGGGGGTTGTCTTAAGCTTTTTCTCTACAATTTCCTTTTTAACGATTGCCTCTGCAACAACTGTTTTGCCTCTTCCAAGTATCCAGTTTATGGCATTTGGCTTCTTGTCCACACACATGTTTCCGCTTAGGCTTACGTATTTGACGTAGTTTAGCTGTTCTTCAATCCATTTGCATACCTTGTCCGTAGCCATTGTAACTCCATTCATCCCCATCGCATCGTATGTATAACCTTTAAACCTTAGCCAAATGTTTCTGCCTACGATCCATGGAGTGACGTCCATGAATTTCACGAATGGATCAACGGAGTCGAAGACTTCTCTTATTTTGTCAATGTTCTCCTCAACCCATTTAACGAACTCAACTGCCTTTTCAACGTTTTCGGTTACAAATAGAGGGGCCCTTGACATGAAGTCTCTTATAACCTTTGCACGTGCACCACCTGAAGCTGTTATTGCACTGCATCCCCTGTTAACGCTTGCAACAAGAGCGCCCTCAGTTGTACATAGTGGAACATAATATTCTCCATCGGCATAATCTCCTTTGACCTTTAATGGGCCTACTACCCCCATTGGAATCTGGGCAACGCCAATGGCATTCTCAATGTTTTTCATGAATGTTAAGTTTAGGTCGATGGGTTTAAATCCAATGTGACTTAGGCCTATTCCAAGCTTTTTCTCAAGCATTTTCCTACGGATTTCAGCTGCCTTGTTTACGTCATTGCCTACAAGCCGTTCAACTTGGTAGAGCTTGATTTCACCTTTCAATAATTTTTCAACTATGTTTTCTTTGATGTCTGCCATATCCTGCACCTCGATTATTAAAAAGAGCTTACTCTATAAAAGTACACTATTTTCCTAGGAGCTTCATCATGGAAAAGGCAGCTTTCTTCCCGTCTGCTACAGCCTCTACGACTGTTGCAGCTCCAGACACGATATCCCCTCCAGCAAATACCCTTGGCATTGTAGTCATGTTGTTTTTGTCGATTATTATGCATCCCCATTGATTCGTCTTTATCTCAGGGGTAGTGTTTGGAATAAGTGGGTTAGGCGACTGACCTATGGCAAAGACTACAGTATCGCATTCCATTACAAACTCTGATCCTGGAATTGGAATAGGTCTCCTTCTTCCACTTTCATCTGGTTCGCCAAGTTTCATTCGTATAAACTCGACTCCTTTCACATGTCCATTTTCACCTATTATCCTCACAGGAGAAGCAAGGAACTTGAACTTTACACCTTCCTCCTTCGCATTCTCTATTTCCTCTTTTCTAGCGGGCATTTCCTTTTCCGTTCTCCTGTAAACTATTGTTACATCTGCTCCTAGCCTTCTAGCGCATCTTGCAACGTCCATTGCAACGTTTCCGCCACCGATAACTATGACCTTTCTACCTACTTTGATCGGGGTATCGTAGTTAGGGAACTTGTAGGCTCTCATTAAATTTATCCTTATCAGGAATTCATTCGCTGAATAAACTTCACAGAGATTTGTCCCTGGAATGTTGAGTATATTTGGTAGCCCGGCTCCTGTGCCTATAAAGACTGCGTCATAGAATTCTAAAATCTCCTTTACAGTAACTGTTTTTCCAACTATCACATTTTTTACGAATTTAACTCCCGAGGCTTTTAGCCTTTCAATTTCCTTATAGACAATTTCTTTTGGAAGTCTAAAGTTTGGGATTCCATATACGAGAACGCCGCCAAACTCATGCAAGGCCTCGAATACAGTTACCTCACATGAATGCATAGATAAGAAGTACGCTGCCGAAAGACCTGCAGGGCCTGAACCTACTATAGCTATCTTAAGCTTGTTTCCAGATACCGTTTTCTTTGGCAGGGTTATGTTGTTTTCAAGTATGTAGTCGCCTATGAAGCGCTCTAAACGGCCAATTGCAACAGGCTCTCCAATCTTAGAGAGAGCACATGCACTTTGGCATAATTCCTCTTGTGGACATACTCTGCCACAGATTGATGGGAATGGGTTTTGCTCTAGGATAACGTTGGCAGCCTCCTTTAACTTTCCCTCTCTTAGAAGCTTGATGAATTTTGGAATGTTGACGTGTAGTGGGCATGCTTTCACGCATGGGGGGTCTTTGCACTGTAGGCATCTTTGGGCTTCCAATGTAGCTTCTTTAAGATCGTATCCGAGGGCGACTTCATCAAAGCTTCTGAGCCTCTTATCTAAGGGAAGCTTTCTCATCGGAACCTGTTTATTTTTCACTTTTCTCACCTAGATATTTCTCTAATGCCTGGTATTCAAGCTCCTTGTACATGTTTAATCTATTTATCAGCTCATCGAAATCCACTTCGTGGGCATCGAACTCTGGTCCGTGAACACATGCAAATTTAATCTCTCCTGCAACCTTTACTCGGCATGCACCACACATTCCCGTTCCATCAACCATGATCGGATTCAAGCTTGCAATTGTCTTGATCTTAAGGGGTCTAGTTATCTCCGCTGCAATCTTCATCATTATCGTTGGGCCTATAACGATCACCCTGTTTATCTGGTCTCCGCGTTTTTCAAGTATGCTCTTGAGAACGTCTGTTACGAAGCCTTTGAAGCCTTTGCTCCCGTCATCTGTAGCTATATAGAGTTCATCGCTGATCTCTGAGAGCTCCTTTTCAAGGAATAGATAGTCTGATGATCTGGCACCTATTATCGTTATGACATAGTTTCCAGCATTTTTGAGCGCTTTAACGATTGGATATATTGGTGCAATGCCCACTCCGCCACCTATGCAAATCACGTTTCCAAACTTGTCTATCTCAGATGGATTTCCAAGGGGGCCAACTATATCTGCTAGGGAATCTCCACATGACATTCTTGAAAGCATTAAAGTCGTCTTTCCAACGACCTTGAAAATGAGAGTTATGTTTCCCTCTCTTTTGTCTGCTTTAACTATCGTTAATGGTATGCGTTCACCTTTTTCATGCACTCTAACGATCACGAAGTGTCCTGGCTTGAATTTTTTAGCTATGAGCGGGGCCTTGACTTTAGCCATGTAAGTCTCTTTGGCTATCTCCTTAATCTCAAGTATCTCGTACATATGCACTCACTTTTCATGGTTAGCTGTAGCTATGTAAATATGACGCACTTGCAATAAACATTGTATCGGATAGATGAGATTTTGGGGCTTTAAAAACCCGATTGGAAATATTATGGTGGGATGCCAACTGCAACGGTATATCTGACGGTTAAAGACATTGAGCAAATACTGTCAATGTTATTCCAGTACATTCATGAGCTTCTCATGTTTATGATAGTTAAGATTGCTGGCGTAGCTCTCATAATGTTAAGGGCAATTTATGTGGGTTTGATAGTGATAGGGATTATAGTGTGGGCTCTTTCCTCTAAGCCTGCCAGAGGAAGTAGGCTTATAAAAGGCGGGATAGTGTTATGCATAGTCACTGAGATCTTGTACACGCTATTTTTCACTGTTCTCTTCTAGGCATTCAATGAAGATTGCAAAGTCGGGGCACGTAAGCTCACATGTTCGGCATCCCAAGCATCCATTTTCTTTGGCTATCACATAATGATGCCCACGCTTGTTAAAGTCCTTGGACAAAGTTAGAATTTTAGCTGGGCAGAGGACCATACATATGCCGCATCCCTTGCAGAAGTCTCTTATAACGTGGACAGCATATTTTCGTTGCATTAATAGATTGTATCCTAGAACTGCTTTAAAGATAACCTCTTAAATGTTTCAGGGATTCTTGATATAATATCTATTGGAGAGATGCTGTAGAGGTTCTCGTCTCTCAGCATATCCCCTATAAAGCCATTCACAAATGAAGCGGCACATGCTGCTTTAAATGCTTGATTTCCCCATGCCATCAAGGTGGCGCACATTCCCGAGAGAATGTCTCCTGTTCCACCTACAGTCATTAAAGCATTTCCTGTGACATTGAACTTTACTTTGTCACCGGATACAATTGTATCGATTGGCCCTTTCAGTAATATGGTGGAATTAAATTTCTGCGAGGCTTCTCTTGCCGCCTCAAGTCTGCTGGCAACGCTATTTCCTATTTTGGCTGTAAGCATCCTTGAGAGCTCACCGAGATGCGGGGTCATTATCACATTATCTAGCTTGAACTTTATCTCAGAACTTGATAGAGCTTTAAGTGCATCAGCGTCGATGACAAGCCTACGATCCTTAATTTCATCGAGAAGAGAAATTATAGCGGAAAGCGTCTCCTCTCTAGTGCCTAGTCCAGGCCCAACTACAATTGAATCAAATTCATATGACTGAGCCAGCTCCAGCACCTGCTTAACATTCTCTTCCGAGAGAAAATCTCCCTTATAGCTCCAGACTATGAGCGAGGGGGAGAAGCTTCTGATAACGTTCGATATAGCTTTTGGAGCAGCAACTACGCATATGTCCACTCCACATGCAAGTGAAGCTAAGGCAGATATCGCTGGAGCCCCACTGTATCTGTCAGATCCTCCTATTACAAGCACTCTACCATTGTCACCTTTCTTTGAAAATTCATCTCTTTCCTTCAGTGAAAATTTGAAGTCGCCTATTCCTGTCAGAAATTCCACGCTCTTTGGTATACCTATTGAAGAGACTATGACATCCCCAACATACTTTGATGATCCAGTATTCTTGAAACCTAGCTTGGCTTTATGGAACGTTACTGTTAATGTCGCCTTAATGGAGACTCCACATGGAGCACCCTTATCAGCATCGAGCCCACTTGGAAGATCTATTGAAACAACAGGTTTACCCGAGCTATTTATGAGCTCTATTATGCTTCTAAAAGGCTCTTTTACATCCCCTTTTAACCCTATCCCAAATATTGCATCCACCACTAAGTCCGAGCTGTTAAGAAGTTGTGAAATTAAATCTAGGTCTGTCGTCGTGTACACTTTAGTCTCTGACATTAAGAGAAGATTCCAGTTCAGCTTAGCCTCTCTGCTTCGTATTTTCTCTGGCGACCCTAGGAGAACCACCTTGACCGAGTAGCCCTTCAAAGTTAGGTGTCTAGCACAGACAAAACCGTCTCCACCATTGTTTCCTGTGCCACATATTACTAGAACATTACTAAAATTATCTACTGGAAATCTTTCATGGACAACTTCTGCAACGGAGGCACCAGCATTTTCCATGAGAATCTCTGGTTTTAGACCGTAGTAGTATGAGTTTACCTCATGTATTCGTATTTCCTCGCTTGAAGCATGGGGAGATGGGGTAAGTTTTCTGATTACTGGAATTATCTTGTTTATCTTCTCTTCCATTTTATTCCCACATGAACTTTGGAATTATCTCCTTGAGTACGGATGTAAATGCCTCATTAGTCTCTCTGGTTGAGACAGTTACTCTTATGCAGTTAGTTAGTAGTGGGTATTCACCTACATCCTTGACTGCAAACCCTCTTTTGAGAAGCAACTTTACAATGTATTCGGCTTTAACGCTTCTTGGGAAGCGAACTAGGATGAAATTGGTATCTGATGGGTATACGATTATCTCGGGTATCTCCTTCAGTATTACCCTAAAGTGTTCTCTTTCAGTTATCACTGAATGTATCATCGATCTAAAGTAGGACCACCTGTCAAGTACTGCCCTAACCATCTCACATGAAAAGACGTCTATGGGGAATGGACCTGATAGCACTTTAATGCGGTTTATGATTTTCTCAGATGCTATAATGTAGCCGAATCTTAGGCCGCTGAGGCCAGCATCCTTTGAGAAGCTTCTTAGGATGATCACATTATCGAAATCTTCAACTAGGTTAAGTACAGTATAAGTCCCAAAGTTCACGTAAACTTCATCTACGATCACAAGCCCCTTCCAGTTCTCCAGTACTGTGGAGATATCCTCCTTGGAAAACTGATTTGCAGTTGGATTGTTGGGTGAGGCCATGAAAAGGATATTACACTGCTGGTTATAGGCTAAAATCCTGTTGACGTCAAGTGAGAAATCCTCTTTTAGGAGTACTCTGTTGAAATTAACTCCGAAAGCCTTGCAGTAGTATGCTAGAATGGGAAATGTCGGCTCAACTATTAGGAAGCGGGCTTTGTTGAATAGGAGTGCCATATACTTTAATAGAGTCTCGCAGCCTCTCTCAACAAACACATTCTTTGGATCAACATTAAGAAACTCTGCCAAGTCTCCTACTAGCGATTTATAGTAGGGCTGAGGATATTTCCTGAAGTCAAGTTTAGGAAGAATTTCCTGAGCTATCTCAAGCAAAAGTGAACGGTCGATGAGTAGATTTTCGTTGAGATGCATTCTGCAGATCTTTTCCTCGAACTCTGGCACAGCCTGAATGCTGGCTTCCAAAATACTCTTACTTATGAGAGCCTCGAGTTCAGACATTTCAAAAGAAAATATCCTAGACCTTGTTATTTACTTTGCGGTAACGTGGCAGCTCTTACTTAGAAAAATTTATAATTCTTAGATGATGTAATTTCTTTAGTAAACTAGAAGGAGCTGGAGTGCTAAACAAAATTGAAGCTGAAACTTATTGTTCTAGATGTGTTAAAGCCTAGAGAACCTCTCATACATGAACTTGCTTTGAACCTAGTTAGACTGGAAGGTATAAAGTACGTAGACGTTTCGGTTACACAGGTTGACCAAGAAACGGAGAAGGTTACCATAACTATTCGAGGAGATAATATAAGGTATGAGAAGGTTAAAGAAGAGCTTGAAAGAAATGGATCGGTGATTCACAGCGTTGACAAGGCCATTGCCAGCATAGACTAGGCACCTTTGATAGAGGCCTTGAGTATACCCTTCATTAGCTTGAGAGCAAAGCCAGGTTCCATTATGCCAGCCCTAACCTTTCTAAGTATCCTATCAAAGGAGGCGTAGATAGTAGAGGGATACTTCCTGAAAAGAGCATTGAGAAATGGACATCCATATGAGAAAACATATTTAAGCGGATGCCCATTTGACCTAGCCATTAGTAATATATCCTTTTTGGTCATTGCCAATGCTCCAGGAAGATTCACCCTTAAAATACCGTCTACCATGGACATTGACTGTATCCCCGTGGGAAGAAGGTTTCCAAAAACTATGATGTCAGTGCCCATCTTAGAGGCATAGTCGAGAATTTTCTTGAACATTAAATCCGTACATTGACCGCATGGGGAAAAGCCATGTCTTGATGCCCTGACTAGAACTTCTCTTATCTCAGGTGCCTCTATAAATGCGTGTTCCACCTCTAGGGTTTTACATAATGTCATTATCATTTCCCTAATGTCGGGTGTAATAACCATCCTTCCGGGATCTACTGTTACAGCCTTGAAGTCGACACCAAGTTTTTTCAATATCACCATTGAAACGAAGCTATCAACTCCTCCTGAGAAGGCGACAATACATTGAGGCTTATGCTCCATAGCTATTTGGGGGATTTTTCTGGGAGGGAACCTGAGCTCTGACTCTAGGAGAGGTTTCATATAGTGTTCAAGGAAGAGAGTAATGTTTTCAGAGTAGTTTTTTGAAGCTACGTCCTCGAGAACTTTCAATGCAGCCTTTATTCTCATGCGCTTCAAGTATAAGTCTGTTTTTGCCTGTATGTTGATGTCGGGCACCTTTAGCAGTCTTCTGACGTTGGCTGTTATTATGCCTCCATGCCCTATTATAGCGGCCTTGTCCGGCCTATCCTCGACAATAATGTAAAGTACATTGGTCTCAGTATCTATGAAAGCTTTAACAATTCTCGGAGGGTTGGTTGCAATTTTCGAGTAAAGAGATCTTGCCTCTGATATCGCTTGTACAACCTTTCTCTTCACGTTTAAAAGCTTCGATTTACTTGACGAGGAGATGTATAACTCCCCCAAGTACGTTCACGAAGCCTGCTACGCTAAGGAATGCCGTAACAATGTTTCTCATAACGGGATTAGGAACTATGGTTATGCCGAATGGAGAGTGCAAACCAACCGCTACTAATATTAGGAAAACGCCTATCGTTGCAGAGGCACCGCCCAGCATAATCGATACCCTCTCCATACCCACTATGATCATGTAGTACACCACTACGCCAATCACTGCGAAAATTATACCCGAGAGAATGGCATGTATATCCAGTAGGAATATGATCGCCGCACAGAAAACTGCGGCAGCTATCGGTACAATGGGGTATATTGGAACCCTATATGGGCGCCACAGCAACTTTCTTTTATTCCTTAGGGCTATAACCGAGTAGTTTATGAAGGTTAACCCAACAAGGTATCCGAAGTCTGAGAGATATACAACGTAATTCACACTTCCGCTCAGCACGAATGAGGCTGAAAAGAATAGAACCACAAGTATAGCGTTGCTTGGGGTACCCCATTTCTCATGTACTTCTGAAAGGAACTTAGGGAGAAATCCGTCTCTGCTGAGGGCTAAGAGAACTCTTGAGGCAGCTATTAGAGCAGCGTTGAGCGTCGACAGGGATGCAAAGATTCCAGCTACGTCGATTATTAGAACGCCCAATGCACCTAACATTTTCTCGGCAACATCGCCAAGAGGGACATCTGTATTAAGCTGGGTATAGTGTATCACGCTCATTTCAATTATGGCAATTGAAATGTAAAGTATCGTCGAGAGAGTTACTGTTATCATTATGGCTCTTGGAATGTTCTTCTCAGGCTCCTTGATCTCCTCAGCTGCAGTTGATATTATCTCGAAACCTATGAACTGAACGTATATGTAGCCTAAAGCCGATAGAATTGACCAGAACCCTCTTGGCATAAAGCCTTCATATGATATTGTCTTGATCAAAAGGCTACCATTCGTGTAGATGTGGTATATGGCGTATCCAACAGTTCCCAGCAGTATAACTATTAAAAATATTGTTATAATGTCTTGAGCGTATCCAGTTTCCTTAGCCCCTCTATAGTTCATGTATGAAAAGAATATGAGAGCCGCCACTGCAACTATGATTACTCCTATGTTTCCATAGTCGTATCCTAGGGAGCACAGAAGATGCCTAAGGATTACTGCAAATGAGAGAGATGCAAAAGATGAGTATACAAGATTTCCAAAGAACATAAACCATCCGGTCATAAATGATGGAAAAACTCCAAGGGACCTCCTCGTAAACGTGTATCCTCCCCCAGCAGTTGGAATAGCTGCTGAAAGCTCTGAATAGCAGAATGCGCATAGGTAAGTGCTGATTGCACCTAGAATGTAGCTAATTATTACAGCTGGCCCAGCCATATAGGATGCATTGCCTACAATTATGAAGATTCCGGGTCCTAGCGTTGCACCCAGCCCTATCATGGTAGCCTCTTTTAGCCCTAGAACTCTTTTGAGCTTCTTATACTCCATTCTATTCTACTCACTAGCCTTTTCTTCAGCCACTTCTGTTACATCAACTATAACGTCTAGAAGTACCACATCTGATATTGCCCTTATGTCCCTTGACCTGATAAACAGGTTATCATCTACAACAATGCCATCCTTCTCAACAGTCACTAATATGCCAAAATCCTTGCCATCCTGTGAAAGAACTAGCCCCTTAACTCTTCCAATTATCCTCCCTTTGGCATCTATAACATACTTTCCTTTTACATCACCTTCACGAAATAACTTCTCCCTCGCCACTGCTATCACCTTGGCCTTTGACATGCGGAGGCTATAAGAGATAGTCCATTTGCAAGTGTAGAGAATGTGAACAGGGTTAATAGGTAAAGTACTATAGGCTTATACGGGTGTAGTATTATTACAGATTCAATACTTTCCGGGTTTGTTGTAAGTATATACAGAGTTGAGAGCATGAGGAAGCCCACACTACATTGCATGCTTCCAGTAACGATCTTGATCTTCTTAGTCCGCACTATGCTTTTTATCAGTTTCTCAGTGGTAGCCAATACGGGCACCCTACTTGAGCAATAACATGAAACCAGCTATCATGTTTAGTACGCCGGATGCCAGTATTAAACCCATGAAAATTCCGATCCAGTCAATTAGACTTTCCCTAGGAATTCCTCCCGTTTGAAGCATTATACCTGTTATTAGGATCATGAAACCGATTATTATCAGGGTTCCACTCATAAAGAGGGCAAACCTTCTCATCGTCACTATAGTGGTTAAACGCTCAGTTTCAAGCTCGATCTCCTCAGCTTTCTTGATTACTCTGTCAAGCACTTCAGCAACTTCTAATGGAGTTCCATCTTCACCTCTAACATCTAGTGGCGAAATGTCAGGAACTTCCCTTTCATCGGGCCTTCTAACTTTGACCTCGTACTTTTTCCGCCTTGTACCTTCCTCAGGCGTGTGTGAGCCCGCTGACAATCTTACCACCATATAAACTTAACATTTGGAAGTTTAATTATTTAGATTGACTACCTGTAAGGTACTCGTTTTCATACATTCTTCTCAACGTCCACTTGATTGCACTTTTAATTTCTCTTACACGCTTTTCATCGCTTACATTTAGGATCTCAATTTTCTGGAGTACTCCATTTTCATCGCTTTGAATCCTATAGTCCAATATTTGACCCGGTTGAATTTCTCCTCTGCTGTATTTTTCATAGTCCCTTTCTCTCATGGCTTCAAGTACATCCCTTATAAAGAAGGACTCGAACGGTCGAGTTGCCTTATGAAGGTTTACTCCCGGAGCCATGAGGACAACTATCTTGTTTTTATCTATCAGAAGCTCAGCAAGTGTAGTTCCATCCACGTGCTTTATAGGTACACGTCTAATCGCTGGTGGTGTCGGCTTAGCCTCGGTTCTAGCCATTTCCTGAACTTCGCTTCCACGGACGAAACTCGCCTGGGCGAGTACCTTATCAATTACCAGTAGAAAGGATTCTATTAACTCAACTTTTCTCTTGAGATCCTTTAGCCTAGTTACTAGATATTTTTGAAGCTCTGAAAGTTTCCTAATGTCTTCCTCAGATAGTCTTACAGACAATTTTGTCACCAATTATATACTTGTATGAGAGTAGAAGAAAATCTTTAATATGCCAACTATCACCTATTTTAACACGATCTGAACAACATCCCCATCTTCCAGCTTATGCCTTAATCCGACTTTTTCACCTAGATATTTGGCTGAGGGCCCATATACCTTAGCGTATAAAAAGCCTTCAAGAAATGCTCTGTGAAGATGCTTAATCAAGTCACCTATGTCTGCGCCTCTTTTTAGGAGAATTGGCTTATCTGAGCGTTTGCCAGTTTTATCCATTGTATAAACTCTTATTATGTCAAAGCTTTTTGCTAGGAACTCGGTTAACTTCTCCTTATCAGAGATTCTGGTGCATGTGGGATATATCTTAAACAGTTTGCCGTACTTCTCAACCAGTTTTTCATAGTTTTTCTTGGATCCAGGAAGATCGCCTTTGGTAGCTATGATTACAGCCTTCTTATACACTGCGCTTCTGTCAAGTGCTCTTATCACGTCGTCAACCGTTATTTTACCTGTTATAGTCACTATCGCATTTTGGAAGCCATATTCTCTCAACAACTCTCTTAACTCGTTTAGATCGCCTTTATAATTGTGAATACCGAGTATAATTATGCCACCGGAGCCTGTCTTCTTAATCTTTATGGGAGGAGGGGATTTGTTGATGTATATGCCCTCCTTTTCAAGCTCCCTAAGTATGGTTTCGACTTGAAGGATGGGATCAATTGATAGATCAACCACTATTGCAATTAGATCAGTATTTCTGGCGAGATGCATTACTGGACCACGTGCATGCGGTAAACCAAGGAAGTCGGGGACTTCGACAAGTTGTATAGAGTAGTCCTTATATGGTAGACTTGCTGGGACAGGATATCTCGTTGTAAGAGGAGAGTCAGATATCTCAGGCGTTGCATTAGTAAGCTTTCTTATAAGGGAGCTTTTACCAGAGTTCGTGAAACCTATGAGGAGAACCTGTGGAAACTCTTTCTTTACCATGAAAAGCTGAACTATATGATGAGCAACTCTTCTCCTTCTCTCACGTTGCAACATGAGCTCTTTCTCAAGTTCAGCAATTTTCTTCCTTATCCTCGCTCTTTCCTTAGCGGTTCCTTTGTGCTTTGGTATCTTGGCATAGTAGTCTTTTAAAGCTTCTATCTTCTCCCATATAGTTTTAGCTGCGAGATATCTTGCATATGCAGCCTTTGCCTCAGCTGGTAGATTCATCGGCATTAGTCTCTTCCTCCACTGAAATCTCTAGATATATGGGGCCACGGTAGCCGCACCTTTTACATACATAGATCTCTGGGGTAAGCCATCCATCGAATTTCGTGGATAAAGCTATATCAGGGGAGTGGCATCTAGGGCATACCCTAATAGTTTTAGCTGTACCTCTGCTAAAAATCTTGGAGAGCTTTTTCAGAATCCTACTCATACTCCAGAACCTTGCGCCGATACTCTCCATATTTCACTAGAGCATACATTGCCCTTGAAGCTCTTTCAGGAGATGGATAAGCTGGTATGTCATGGGAGTCAAACTTCTTTCTAAAAGCCTTTGACATTTCAGCCTCTCCCACATCACATGCAACAACAGGCTTATCATAGTTCCTTATAACTTCAGCTATTTTTTCTGGGAGGTCAAATGAGATCAGTGGTGGATGATGCAGCGCTATCAAAACTACTCCATGAACATTCTCGTCTTCCATAAGTATCTTCATCGACTCAACATACATTCTTGTGTCAGCGGAACCCGTTAAGTCGATTGGGTTCTTATAAACTGCAAACGGGGGCAGTATTTTATTCTTTTTCAGCTGCTCAAACTTTTCAAGAGTTTCTTCAGAGAGCTGGATTACGTTGAGCCCCAAAAACTCAAGAGCATCAGCAGCCATCACTCCAGCTCCTCCACCGTCGGTTAATATTGCGATATTTCTCCCCTTAGCTGGGGGTTGCATTGCCAATGCTTTCCCAAAGTCGAAAAAGTCCTCCATAGTTTCCGCTCTTACAACGCCGCATTGTTTAAAAGCTGCGTCATATACACGGTCCGAGCCAGCTAAGGCAGCTGTATGTGAAGCGGCCGCCCTTGAGCCGGCTTCAGTTCTGCCAGCTTTGAATACTACTATAGGCTTTTCCTTGACAACTTTCTTTGCTGCTTTCATGAATCTTCTGCCGTTTTCAATGGATTCAACGTAAATAAGTATGGCCTTCGTCGTGGGATCCTTTGCCAGATACTCCATTAAGTCTGCTTCATCCACGTCCATTTTATTTCCATAGCTTATGAACTTGCTAACTCCTATTCCCTCACCTTTCATGTAGTCTAGGGCAGCTACGCCAAATGCCCCGCTCTGGCTTATCAAGGTTATATAGCCTTTATCGGGTCTTGGCGTGGCGAGCATTAGCTTTCCTTCAGCTTCCTTGTATTGTGGAACGAACATTGTGTCTACTCCAGTATACGCATCAAATACTCCAAGGCCATTTGGTCCGATTACTCTGATGCCATGTCTTTCACAGATCTCCTTAACTTTATTTTCAAGCTCGACGTTTCCTATTTCACTAAATCCAGCGCTTATGATAATGGCAGCCTTAATGCCTTTTTTGCCACAGTCTTCCATAACTTGGGGGACAAACGGTGCTGGAACTATAACTACTGCTAGATCAACGCTTCCAGGAATGTCAGTCACGGATTTGTAACATTTAAGACCTAGAATCTCCTTGTGCTTGGGGTTAACCGGATAAATTTCAGCCTTTAGAATGCCTTTTTCCTTGTTTTCTATAAAGTTTTTGAGTGTTACATTTCCAGGTTTACCCTCGGTTGCAGAAGCGCCTATTATGGCAACTCCCTTTGGATTGAAGAACTTATCAAGTATTTCCATGTTCTTGGGCATTCTAACCACTTCCCTCAGGGATTTCAAGTTCTTTTTTAAGAGCTGTTTCCAGCATTTTTTCAACTACTTTTTGAGGTAATATAAGGTCTTCACGCCTATATTTTGTAGGCCTAATTATTATTAAGCCTATGCCATCTCTAATATCTATTTCATACATTCTAAGGTCATGCTGGGTTTGCCTCATCTTCTCTATCATTACGAATCTTCTGAGAACCCCTTCACGAATAGATTTTCTAAACCTTATGATACCATCTGCTACATGCTCTATTCCGAATCCGAACCCCAGCCCTGTTGTGATTGCGTATTGGCTTGTGGCAATTGTTGTAAAATTCCATTTAGTCAGAACTTTTTTGACATAGTAGGAGTCTCTGCGTGCCATTGCTGGGGCTGCAAGCCAGAAAGCGGACATTGAATCTATAACCAGACGGGCATCCCCATATCCAAGCTTCTTTTTAGCTTCGACTATCTTTTTGAGGAGTTCAGTTAGCTCTAGGGAGTGAATGCTCCATTTATCTTCTTTTGCGCCCATTAGCGCATCTATGATTATAAGAGTGCCATCCTCCACGGCTTCCTTGAATGGCATATTGAATTGGCTTGCCTGCCTTATTATGGACTCTTTACTTTCCTCTGTTGTAACAAATATGCAGGGGGTTCCCTCTCTTATACCCTGTGATATGAAATGCATTGAGAATATTGTCTTTCCTGTTCCTGGTTCACCACAGACTGCTACAAAGAAGCCCTTTGGAATTCCGCCTTGAACAAGTTTGTCAAAGGATGGAATTCCGGTTGAAAGTCTCTCTATAGCTGGCATTCTAAACACCTGTGCAAGTTCAATAATTAATTATAAGCTTGAAGGATGATAGTTTTAAACAGTTAAGCAAAGTATAGAGACTAAACACTCTCTTGGGGGTTTAATATGGAGAGAAAAGAGCTTGTACAGCTATTAGAGAAGTACTGCAACTTGAACGGAATCTCAGGATTTGAAAACGAGATAAGGGAGAATCTAAAAAACGACTTAAGGGAGTATGTCGACGAGATTAAGGTGGATAAGTTTGGAAATATCATGGGAATAAAGTATGGAAAAGACAGAGAAAAAAAGCTTATGCTTGCAGCGCACATGGATGAAGTCGGGCTCATAGTCAAGCTGATTGATAAAAATGGATTCATAAGATTCTCTAAAATAGGAGGCATCGACGACAGAGTGCTTCTTAGCCAGCCAGTTCTTATATTGACAGAGAAAGGCCCTGTTAGAGGAATCATTGGTTCAAAACCTCCACACATACAGAAGGAAGCTGAAAGAGCTAAAGCCATACCAATAGACAAGCTGTTTATAGATGTGGGAGCTGACAGTAAGGAAGAATGTGAAAAAATGGGAATTAAAATTGGGGATCCCGTAGTCTTCGACTTCAAAGCCAGTACTTTAGGAGAACATAAGTTCTGTGGCAAAGCTTTAGATGATAGAGCTGGATGTGTCGAGCTGATAGCAGTAGCTGAACAGCTTGCTGGAGAAGAGACGGAACACACCATTTACTTTGTGGGTACAGTTCAGGAGGAAGTTGGTCTCAGAGGAGCAAGGGTTGCAGCCTATGCCATTTATCCGAATGTAGCAATTGCAGTTGATGTAACCATAGCTGGAGGGGTTCCAGGGTTAACGGAGTATGAGGCACCTGTTAAGATGGGAAATGGGCCTACAATAGTTGTTGAGGATCGTGGCTTGATAACACATCCAAAAGTGTTAAGCTGGATCGTAAAGATAGCTGAAGAAAATAAAATAAAGTATCAACTTGAGACAGGTTTGACTGGTACAACCGATGCCGCTGCAATGTCCCTTGTTAGAGCAGGTGTACCAGCTGGGGTGATATCTGTTCCTACGAGATACATACATAGTGCCCCATGCATGATAGATCTGAGAGATATTGAGGAAACCATAAAACTGATAACGAAGTGCTGCTTAGAAAAGTTACCTCTGTAGATCAAGGAAGTAGGTGGAGGGATTTCATGGAGATCTTGAGATACTTGAAGGACATAAAGTACTGGATAGCTAGAGCGATTCTAGGGTTAATAGTATTTATATTATTGATAAGTATACCTGCGGCAATGAGCACATGGCTTAGAGATGCTCTCTTCTACACTGCACTCACCCTGGTAGTGATTCTAGGGCTGGTGAGCATGGGGGCCTCATATAAAAGTGGAGCTGCTAGTGTACTTATCTCAATGATTGTTCTGGCACTGATCATAATTGGCTTTTATGCAATTCATGTTAAACTCTACGAGATAAATCAGGCTGCAATGAACCTCCTGCTAATATACCTGGCACCTCTAATAATAGCAGAAGTTCTTATTAAATAATCGATAGAAATGCCCAGAACTCCACTTGACAATTTCTTTTACCCATCTTCGGTTGCAGTTATAGGGGCCTCTGCAAACCCCCAGAAGATAGGCCACATGATACTGAAGAGCATCATCGAATCTAACTTCAAGGGAAAAGTTTACCCTATTAATCCAAAAGGCGGCGAGATACTGGGGCTTAAAGTCTATAGAAGCGTGCTTGAAATCCCGGATGATGTGGACTTAGCAGTTATAGCAGTACCTCCAAAGATTGTACCTCAAGTGATTGAAGACTGTGGAAAGAAGAGAATAAGAGCTGCTGTGATTATAAGTGGAGGATTTAAGGAGACTGGAGCTGAAGGAGCCGAACTTGAGAGAAGAACAGTTGAAACAGCTAAAAAGTATGGGATCAGAATAATAGGGCCCAATTGTATAGGAGTGTTCTGTCCAGAAAATGGCATAAACACATTTTTCCAGGTCAAGGAGCGCATGTTGAGACCTGGTCCAGGAGGAATAGCATTTTTGACTCAGAGCGGAACATATGGTTGTACTCTTCTCGAATGGATAGCGGAAAGCCCTGGAATTGGTGTAAGCAAGTTTGTAAGCTATGGAAACAGATGCGATGTTGATGAAACTGAGCTTGTAAGGTATCTATCTAAGGATCCAAAGACTAAAGTTATTGCATTGTATGTTGAAGGGCTGAGTGACGGCAGAAAGTTTATGGAAGCAGCTATAGAAGCTGCTAAATACAAGCCTATAATAATGTTGAAAGCTGGGAGAACTAAGAAAGGTTCTCAAGCAGCAGTTTCACATACGGGGCATCTCTCTGGAGAGTATAAAATCTATCAAGCAATGTTTAAGCAGGTTGGAATAATAGAGGCGAGAAATATGGAGGAGCTCTATGATTTTGTCAAGGTATTCTCCATGCAGCCGCTGCCTTCAGGCTCTAGAGTGGCTATGGTGAGTAATGGAGCAGGCCCCTGTGTATTCGCAACAGACATGATAGATTCATCCAATATGCTTAAAATCGCCAAGTTAAGTGATGAAACTGTAAAGGAAATAAGGGAGAAAATACCTATGGCGGTTATAAGTACATTAGTTGATTTAACTGGAAGTGCTACAACCAGAGATTATGAAGCGGCCTTGGAAGCTATAGCTAAAGACAACAACGTTGACATAATAATGCCATTTTTTGTATTCCAAGACACTCCACTTGGAGAAGATATCGTAGATGTCTTAGATAGATTGAAGAGATATGGTAAACCCATAATAGTATGTGCTGGTGGAGGACCTTTTACACGTAGAATGAACCAGGAAATCGAAAAACGTGGAATACCAACCTATCAGACACCTGAAAGAGCTGTAAGAGCAGCTGAAGCACTGGTAACCTATGTAATGTATAGGGAGAAGATAAAACTACAGTAAGTTGAATATTTCCTCTGTAACTTCTCCAACGGGATCTAATGATGAGAGATCCGAGCTTATTTTTTCACATTTCTTAAACGTTGAACCATCGTTTATAAGCTCATCTAGGGCCTCCTCGATAGTGCGCACACTCAGTTCGTCATCCTTTATCACTTTAGCTATACCAAGTTTCTCTACTGACCTAGCGTTACTTTCATGTTCACTGTGGTATGGCGTAGGTATAATTATCATTGGCTTACCATAGTACATGCATTCACTTAATGTATTATGCCCTCCTCTGCTCACAACTATATCACTTGCCTTCAACATTTCAAACCTGTTATTTAGCCAGCCATATATTTTAACGTTGCCCTTCTTGCACACTAGCCTATCTGACTTAGGAGAACCATAGCTTAGCACAACCTCAATTTCCCTTTTCCTGATTTTTGAGAATATTCTGGCAAGTCTTTTAGCAAGTGATGTCCTCTCGAGCAGCGTTCCACTTATGGGAGCGAATATAAGAATTGAATTCTTGTTTTCAAGCACTTTATCTCTTAACTCGTCTCTCGGTGGAAGCTCCTCAGGGCGCTTTGGGATAATAGACCCGATGAGCTTGACTTTCTTTTCGAAAGTTCTGGGTATTCTAATATAATCCTTTGCAATAGTGTACGGCTCAGGGAAGTCAGGGACAAGTATACGCGATGCCATAGACCATAGGAATGAGAGAGTTCCCATACCCATAGTCTCGGCAAACCTTTTAACTAAATCTCTAACCCTTGACTGAGATGGAACTTTTATGAAGAATTGATGTATCAGCAGTATGGATGGGACATTCAGCATCTTCGCAGCCAATATAGATGACAAACGGGTATCAGATACAACAACGTCTGGTGAAAAGCTGCACATAACCTTCACTTCATGAAGCATCTGCTTAAAGAATTTTGGCAATATATCCAGTCCTGATCTTTTAACGGTTAACTTTACATTGACGCTCCCGTCAGGATTTTCTATGAATGATAGTGGAGGAGCTTCCTTGACGGGAAAACCCGTTTTCTTAACGAATAACAAGCCGTCCAAGTATGTTGAGAAAAGTATGTCGATATTGCCATCAAATGTTTTCTCGAGGCGTTCAGCTACTGGGAGGCATCTTCCAGCATGACCTAGCGCTATTCCACAAGGGGCAAAATAGATTCTAAGGCGTTTATTGTTGTAAATAAGGGAAGAAGACAACGGTATTAAAGATACAAAACGTAAGTCCAGTAACATATTCTTGAAAATATTCTTAAGTGTAAATGATGCTTGAGTGCAGACGATCGAAAGCAGCTCCTTTATGAATGCCATTGACTCAGCTATAGCTGTGGTTAGGTCATCTATTTGAGTCATGTACATCGATGAGAAGATCGGGGAAAAATGCATGTAGACTAACTGTACGGAGAAGACTTGCAGAAGAGGGATAAAACTTATTAGAATGATAAAAGTTAGGAGTAGGACCTTCTTACTCATTTAACTCTTCCTCCAGTTTTCGTTCGATAACTTCTCCCCCGGGGTTTAGCTCGGAGAAAACCTGAGCTTGAAAAGTATATATTTTGACATCTTTTCTAAGCCATGAATCTGGTGGAAGAAACGCTTTAATACAGCACTCGCAAAGGAATGTCTCAGGATCCCATTTATACTCTACTGGAACCTGTGGTAAGAGAAGCCCTTTATATGGTCCATGCTCCACTATTAGTCCATCTCTTCCAATCTTTATTAATGAGGGATATTGTCTAGGGTCATCTACTTCTAGCAGTTTCGGCCTCGTTAACACGCTAACCTCTATAATTATACTTGTAAGCTCAGTCAGGGAGACGGGGTTGAAACGAGGATCGTTAACAGCTGCATCGATTGCAGAGTCGATAGTTGCCTCTACAAGTGGAAAGAGAGGATATGGGCGCCCTATGCATCCTCTAAGCTCTCTCACAGTTTTCTCATCCGACTTATATAGCTTTTCAAGAGTGACAAAAACTCCTCTTTTATCCCAGAGCCTACTAGGGGTATCCTTTGGAGGTGAAATCCTACGAGCATCTTTAATGTAGCTTTCTACAGCTTTTCTAGCTAGTCTGACTAGAAACTCCCCCTCTCTAAGTGTTAGTTTTTCCTCATTCATTTTTGGCCACTTGCAGAGTTTTACTTATATTCTTCCAATGTTTGCCTATCCAATACTCTTTATTACATTTTCTACATACCCATAATATCTTTGAGCCTTCAATAGCCTTGAGCACGAGCTTTTCATTACATATGGGGCAGCGTGTTCGCTCAGCATTAAACTTGATTTCAATAATTCCCATCTCACGTAGTTTTCTGAGCTGCATCGCTATCTCCATGTTGCTGTCTATATAGCATGCGTTAAAGCCTCTCTTGCAAGCTGTGATAAATAAATCCTTGTCTCCGGTGATCAATATTGCATCTGGAGTTTTAGCCAGTTTATCGAGGATTTCGTTATCGGATTCGTCTCGTACATATAGAGTGTTATATCCTAGGATGCGGAGAAACCTTGTGAGCTTGCCTAACATTGCATCAACTAACAGTACCTTTTCTCCTCCACTCATTGATCACTTCTCCAGGTTTTACATTCTCATAAACCACCCTATCACGCATGACAATCATACCATTTACTATAGTAATAGATGGAATACCTTTAACCGTCACCCCTTCAAATGGTGTTAACTTTGACATAGAGTATAGATCTTCTCCTCTAATTTTCCATTTTGCCTTCATATCAACTATAGTTAAGTGCGCCTTTGACCCTTCACATATATCATGCTTTAAACCGAGCAACTTGCAAGGGGCATCGTGCAAAACTCTTTTAATTAGTGAGAGACTAATCACGCCCTTATTGACTAAGTTTAAGAGAAGAGGCAACATCGTCTCAGCACCAGCTATTCCGGGGGGAGCTTTTGCAACATCCTCAGCTTTTTCAGTTAAAGCGTGTGGAGCATGGTCGCTTGCAACAATATCTATCAAACCTTCGGAGAAATATCTCAGTAGTCTTCTACGGGTATGACTTGACCTTAGCGGAGGCGTAACCTTAGCAATGCTCTTGAATTTACCCAAGTGCCTTTTACTTAGAAGAAGATGATGAGGGGTTACTTCCATAGTTAAATTCTTCAACTTCCTTTTTCTTTCAAGAATAAGTTTAACTGTGGAAGGCAGTGTCACATGGCATATGTGTGCTTTCAATGCTCCATCATATCGATTCATGAACTTAACCAACCAATTCAAGATGTACTTTACCGCTGATGTTTCAGCAGAGGCTTTCATAGGCCAACTGCCACTGGTTTCTCGAGTATCTTCGGCATGAAAAGCTACTACAATAGTTTTAGATGAAACTTTAGAAAGAACCTCTGAGAGTTCCCCTTCATTGTATGGGTTGAAGTCCAGGAAGTTGGTTCTTGAAAAGTCTATCTTGAAAAAGTATGTCAAGGTTACCAGCTTGAGTATGTCTCTCTTGCTAGGGAAGGCTGTAAAAAGCACGTTTACATAAAGCTTTCCCTTAGCCTCATCGATTCTTTTAACCAATATCCTATAAGAGTTCACCGGAGGAAGAGTGTTTGGCATATCTACAGCACATGTTACTCCTCCAGCTGCTAAGGCCATTGTCCCTGTTTCAAAAGTCTCTTTATAGCTTAGCTTGAAGTCCCGTAAATGTACGTGAACATCAACCAGACCTGGTAAGACTATGTTGCCTTTGAGATCCACTCTTTCATCTGCGTGTTCATGTACTATTCTTGAAACCTTTACAATTGAACCATCGTCTATACCGATCTCAGCTGGTATGAGCTGATCCCCTATAAGAAGCTTCCCATTTTCTAGTTTTAAGTCAATAGTCATTAGCTAAGTTCTATGAGCTTGACCATTATATCTCTTTCAGTAACGATTCCAACTATGGTTCGCTTCTCTGAAATTATTGGAAGGGCGCCAATGTTGTTCCTAGTCATCAGCTCAAGTGCTTCACTTATTGTCATGTTTTCCCCGGCTGTAATCACAAATGGAGTCATTATTCTGTTTACGGGAGTTTGTAGCAGCTCTGATAGTTGAGGTAGTTTAGCTATCCTGAACGCCATCTCCGATGCAAAGAACTTTACTATGTCCATGCTTGTGAGGATTCCTGTAAGCTGGAACTTTTCATTAAGGGCTGGAAGCCTCCTGAATCCAAACTCTATCATGGTTCTGCAAGCTTTCATAAGTGGGGCGTTTTCCGATATTGAAATTACATCTCTGCTCATGATCTCGCTTATTGGGCTACCTATTCTGGTTCCGCTTAGAATTCGGAGAATATCTCGCTCAGTAATTATCGCTTTTAGAATATCATCTTCATCAACTATAGGTACACCGCCAATGTTATGCTTAAGCATTATCTCAATGACGTCATCAATGGATGCGTCCTCATACACGAAAATTGGTGGGGTATGCATTATCATCTCTATTGGCGCGTTCAATGCCTTGTAGAGGTTTCCATAGTATCTTTTCTCTACTATTTTGTACTTGCCCCCTCCTCCAAAGTAATTGACGATGTCAGTTGAAGTAAGCATTCCTATAAGCTTCTTAGAACCTGCATCAACCACTGGAAGTCTCCTAAAATTCTTTTCACTTAGTAGCTTCACAGCATTTATTACAGGAGTAGTTTTACTAACGCACACTGGATTGAGAGTAGCTACTTCGAGAAGTTCAGATGGCCTCTCAGGCTTCTTTGACCTATATTTGCGTGGGCCAACTTCTTTAACAGGTTTTGAATAGGATGGTCTTCTATACATTTAGATCACTACTCAGATTCTTCCCCGGAGAAAGCTAAATAGCATTCAGGACATAGAAATCTATCATCGACTCTTCTAAGTTCAGAAGACCATGACCCACATTCGTCACAGAAGCCAGAATATGCGGCTTCAGCTTTCTCCACAACCTCTGTTGGAGCCTTGTAAGAAAGTATCTCCATGAGGGCTGGCATTACTTTCTGTACATCAGTCATTGTAAGTATGCCCACGATCTTGCCTTGAGCGTTCTTCACGAGCAGCCTCTTCGTTCCATGTCTATTCATTAGGTCTAATGCTTCACGTATAGAAGCTTCTTCGTCGATTGTAATGAGAGGAGTAGACATTATCTTTTCAGCTTTAGTTGATAATGGCAAACCCTTTGAAAGAGCTCTTGTGATAATGTCTCTCTCAGTTACTATTCCTATAGGATCCCCTGTTTCCTCTGAAACTATGATCACGCTTCCGATATTGTGTTTTGTCATTAGTTTGCTTAACTCAACTATATCTGCAGTTTGTGGAGCAGTTATTAGATTCTCACTCATAATATTTTTTACTTTTAGTGTATACTCCTCGCCCATTATTCTCTAACATAATTTCATTTACTTAAAGCTAAAAGCTTTTTCCATAAGCTTAACGGAGCGTTTATTGTTGAGAAGCAGCGTCAAGTTATGAACTGTGGATAAGTCAAATTCAAGACCAGCTACTTTGAGAACTTTCTCAAGTTTCCTAAGCATGTGAACCAGTTGTCGATGGTCGTCGCCTATAAAAGCCACTGAGGAAGCGTATTTACTTTTACCTTTAGCAACCTTGTATGAATTTATCAGGCCTTCAGCTAAAAAGATTAGCCCCTCATCCTGAGCATTATCACAGTTTTCCCTCAAGGAGGCGACTATTTTAAGAGCTCTTTCCAAATTTCCTTCAGATAATGCCTTCAGCACACTCCTAATGGAATACTTGCCATCATGCCTCTTCGACATCCTCTATGCCACACTCCGTTATTTTGAACACAGCTTCTCTTATTGGGAGATGCGGGCTTGCAACTACTCTGGCTACTCTTATGTTGTCCCTGCTACTTCTAAGGGATATTCTTGTTGTGCTAGTGTGCGCAACTATATGTCCTCCAACATGAATGGTTGGTTCAAACATGAAAACTGCATCTGGTCTAGCCATCACTTGATTAGTTACAACAACCACTAGATCAAATGCCAAGCTCAGCCTTAGCAAGTCATGCATGTGAACATTTAGAAGCTGTTGTCTTACAGCCAACGTTTCCCTACCAACGTACTCGCTTCTGAAGTTTGATGTTAGGGAGTCAACTATGATCAGCTTGATATTCTCATCCTTTATGAACTTTCTAGCTTCTCTTATCAGAAGCATCTGGTGATGAGAGTTGAACGCTGCTCCTCTTATAACGTTATGTAGGGCTTCATTTGGATCAATGCCGAAGCGTTCAGCTATAAGCTTGATCCTTTGTGGGCGAAAACTATTTTCAGTGTCTATATATAGGCAAGCCCCCTCTAGCCCACCCTCCTCCCTTGGAAGCTGTACCGTAACTGCTAGCTGGTGGCATATCTGAGTTTTACCGCTTCCGTAGGGGCCAAATATTTCAGTTATAGCTCTACTTTCAAATCCTCCTCCAAGTATGTCATCAAGAGCTCTGCATCCACTAGTTAACCTAGGTGATGAAACGTATCTCTTGAAAATTTCATCTCCTCTCTCAAACTTTAGAAATGAGCCTATAGCTTCCCTTGCAGCTTTAACTATTTTCTCAGCTGTGGCTTTCCCTATGCCTGTATCTTGGGACAGCTGCTCTGGTGGAGTTATGGCAATGTACTCTATGCTAGTATACCCTTGTGCTCTAAGCTTGGCAGCTGTTGAAACACCTACGCCTGGGAGATCCTCTATCGTTATTATCTTTCGCTTACTTTTTCCCTTACTTTTTACTGATGGGCTCTCGCTCACTGTTACCCCACCAACTATAGAGAAGAAAGGAGAAGTTTAAATATTGAAAATTTAAATGATTCACGTAATAAGGGGAGAGATCTGTGAAAGTATTAGGCGGCGAATATTTCACGTACCTCTTTGTCGATTACATATATGAGTTCATCTAGTCCATCACCGGTTCTCGCGGATATGGGGACTATTTCAAATGGAACCATTTCTGAAATGAACTTTCTCTTTTTCTCAACTATTTGAGGGGTTACCTGGTCTATTTTGTTTAGAACGACAATTAGGTTATCTGGATACTTGCCTCTAATTTCTTTTAGAATGCTCATTCCCTCATCCACCTTAATGGTTAAGGTCTCCAAGGAGTCGTTTACATCAAGGAAGAATAGTATAAGGTCTGCCATTTTAATATCTAGAACGTTGATCTTAAAGGAGTGAATTAGCTGTGGGTCAAGGTCTATTACGAAACCGATCGTGTCTATTAGCAGTGTTTCGATTTTGGAGGGAAGTATTAGGCGCGAGTATTTACTGGATAGTGTTGTGAACGGCATGCTACTTACAGGCTTGTCTAGACCAGTTAAAGCGTTGAAGAACGTTGTTTTTCCAGCGTTAAAGAAGCCTGATGCACAGAGTATTGGGATTCCGGATTCCTTGCGTCTTTGAAGCTCTATAAGCCTTCTCTTATAGTGTTTCTCTATTTTTTGTTTCACGATTTTTATGGATTTCTTGAGCATTGCAAGCTTCTTGTGATATGCATACTCACCCATGCTCCTGAAGAATGCTCTTTCCTTTTTGTATCTAAGCGAGGCTTGTAGCTTTATGTAAGGGGCTAGTTTCTCGAGTATTGCAAGTTTTATCTGCAACTTTGACAATGTATCAGCAGCATTTATCTCGAATATTTTAAGGGTGACCTCATATCTGTCCAGTACCTCGCATCCAAATGCTCTGGTAAGATTATGCTTTTGACTCGAGCTTAATGTATTGTACACGAAAACTGTGTCAATGTCAAGATCCTTTACAAGCTGCCTTATCTCCTCAACTTTACCCTTTCCAAATAGCGTACTCGACTTCGGATATTTTCTAGTCTGTATAACGGTTTTGAGAATGGTATAACCTAGAGCATTTATCAGCTCTCTAAAGCATTGAAGTTTTATCCTATAAAGTAGGTGATCGTGAATATCTGTTTTGAGCATGCATACTATCCCGTAGGGTACCCTCTTTTTAGGAGTTTTGTTCCTTGACTTTTTCTTTCCCATATGCCTCTTTCACCCTCTTATAATGTTTACTTAGTAGAGCCTTAACTTCCTTGAATTTTTCAATGTAGTTAATGGCTATCTCCTTATCATCAAAGGAAATTAAAACGTTTCCTATGTCTAGGATCTTGGATAAAATGTTTGATGAAAGTGACACTGATGAAAGCATCCCTATGTTTATCAGCATAGTTTTCTCCATGAACACTCCCTTGGTGAATGATATCATGTTTTCACCTATTACAAGCTTAGTCTTTCTACGGGAAGCCTCGATGTATAACATATAGATTAAAATTATTACAGTCACCCCTGGAAATGGTAGTGAATATCCGATAAGAAAACCAGTGAAATTGTAGATGACATATCCAAAAGTTTGACCATATAACCAGATAAAGTAATCGTATAAACTTTTCCAAGCATTAATGGTTAGCACATACCGTAGGCCGGCAAAGAAGGATATCAGAAGAATAGATTTAATCACTGCTGGAAGCAGAACTATTGGATGCTGCTTGAACTCCCTACTTTGTTTTTGGGAAGCCATATTCATTTATCAGCCACTTAATATACATTTCAACTCCCTTTTTAAATGGAACCTTAATTTTCCATCCAAGGCTAAACAGCTTAGAGCAGTCGACACGAATCATATATACGTCTCCAGGCCAACCAGCTTTTCCACCAGTATATTCTATAGCGACATCCTTCAAGCCTAGCGTCTCAATCACAATTTTGGCGATTTCCCTAACCGTGATAACTTCGGGTGAGCTAACGTTGAAGGCATCAAATCTTCCAGTTTCAGCTTTAGCTACAAGCAGGGTAGCTTCGACGCAGTCGCTTATATAAAGATAGGACTTGCATTGCATTCCATCTCCTAGAACAGTAAGCTTTTTGGGGTTACTTCTAAGCTTCATGAAAAAGTCATAGATTACGCCTCTGGTTGATCTTGGCCCATAGATGTTTCCATACCTTAAACTTACAGCCTTTATACCATAGAGATAGGAGTATGCACGCAGATACATCTCACATGAGGCTTTGGAGGCCCCGTATATGCTTATTGGATCAAGTGGATGATCCTCACCAGCTGGCTTACTTGATAAACCATATATCGTTCCACCAGAGGAGGCGAATATGAATTTCTCCACGTCATTTATTCTGCAAGCTTCTAACATCGTCAGTGTTCCTATTGTGTTGCAACTGAAATCCTTGAGAGGGAATTTCACGCTTAACCTTACATCTGGTTGAGCAGCCATGTGAAAAACAGCATCTACTTCTCTAGTAATTTTCTTCATGAGATTTAGATTTCTCACATCAGCTTTGACAAAATCCACTACTCCATTCTCAACGTGTTTCTCAATGTATCTTGTCGTCGAATAAGATAGATTATCTATTACAATAACTTTTTCTGAATTCTCTATCAATTTGTCGACTAGGTGGCTACCTATAAAGCCGCATCCTCCAGTGACAATGACTTTCCTAAACTTCATTTTGATATAAAAAAATAATAGCATGGGAAAGAAATAATTGAGAGCATGGAAGAGAAACTTAAAAGAGTCACTCTCTTGGATACAAGCAATATAGAGAATTTAAAAAACATGCTTGGGAAGGCTTTGAATGATGGTAGAACATTGCTAATAGTAGGGGCGTGCAGCGCGGATTATATTGGAAGAGCAAGATCTGAACTAACTATCGGTGACAGGATACTTATCATAAAAAGTGATAGGTCGGTTTTGCTTCACCGTCCAAGAAGCTATAAGCCTGTGAATTGGCAACCCTCAGGAAGCATAGTGAACATATCCAGTAAAGAAGGAAGATTGGTCATTAAGTGCATAAGAGAAAGGCCTAGAGAAACCTTGATTGTTAAATTTAGCGAAATCTACACAGCTGCCATACTTAACTTAGAAGATGAGGGAGTGTTTTCACTCTATGCATCCGAGGAGGACATGAGAAAAGCCATCTTAAAGAACCCGGATATAGTTGAGGAAGGGCTTAAACCTGTAAGTTTTGAAAGGCCAGTAACTTCTGGATTCATAGATATAGAGGCCATAGATAAGAATGGAAACATTGTGGTTATTGAGATTAAGCGTAGAACAGCTGACATTGATACAGCATTACAACTTGCAAGATACGTCAAAGACCTTGAAAAGATCAAGGGTGTTGGAAAAGTTAGAGGAATAGTTGTGGCTCCGAGAGCTACAACAGAGTTTAAGAGACTGGCGCGAAGCTTAGGGATAGAGTTTAAACCTCTATCTCCTAAAAGATGCCTTGAAATACTCTATGGAACAGAGGAGAAGCGGGAAATTACATTAGATGAGTTTATTTCCTGAAGTTTATCACCAGCAGATTCTCGTCCATAGAGGCAATCACCGTTCTAAGATCCTCGTCCAGCTTATTTTGATGCAGAAATCGATTTAGGATCTTCTTCAATTTCCTCCTGCAGAATACAATATCATCGGGAATTTCCAGTATCAGTTGATTTAACTCGGCTTTGATCTCACATTCTTGCACTTTCTCACGTAGGTATTCCTCAAGCTTTCCAATGTAGCTTTCGTCAATTTCTTTTAAGTCGGTTACATCTATCTTGAACGCAGGCATGTATCATCTACTCCCCGAAGTATTCTTTATCGTTCCACACCCTAGAGTCCTTGGGTAACTTTAACCCATGAGCATCCGCAAACCTAGAGTACATCTTTGTCTCGGAAACTTTCTTATCGCCACTGTATACACCATATCTCCATTCGTCATATGGCTTTTCAGGTGGAGTTGTCATTCTGATGAACTTAATCTTAACTATTTCCATTCCCCAGCGTATTACACCGTTCTTGTCGACGTACGTTGGAGTCAACACTATTGGATACGGTGCATGATTGACAAGCTCGAGAGTTAGTCTGAAAGGTTTTGTATAACCATGGCCGGCATTTAATGTTCCAGCAGTTAATTGGTCTAGGCCAACTCTAGCAACTGAGGTAACAGCCTCGATGTCACCCATAAAATTTTTTGATACGCCAATGTACTCAAATGTCTCAGCTAAAATGAACTCTTGTGGTTTGAGTGTTATTGGTTTCGTGGAAATTATCTCCTCCGTTAAATCCATAAGGGAGTTTCTGTCCATGGGATTGACTGGATGATTGACTTCTTTGAATCTTCTGAATCTACATCCTAAGTGTAGATAGTAGCAGTTTGGTCCTTGAAATATGTCAAAGTAGGGGTCTATAATTATCTCGCCGCTTTTCTTCTTCACCAGTCTAGCAACTTCATAATCTGCCAGTATAGCCATAGTAGACCACTACTTCCCTGGACTGATGATTATGTATAGGATATTATTGCCTCTAATGAATATTTTTCCGTAGCCTATTCTCTTCTCCTCGTCTATTATCTCCTGTGCATTTTGTAGGATCACATTCATGTGCTCATCGCACTCGATTAGTCTTCCAACGTATATACTATTGTCCTTTAATTTTAGCCTAACATTGCTACCGACGCTTTTCATTAGTAAGGTTAGTGGTCGCATGTCTCAACCCTGTGATTCTTGTTATCTATCATGATATTTAATATGAGTTTATTAAGTATTACTGTCGTGCACTCGGCGTATGGGCAATACATTTATTTTGAGTATCCTAGAGGGGCCGGGAATCAGCTCCATAAGCTTCGTTTTATCAACTTTAAAGCCTAGTTTCTCATGGCATTTTGAGAGAATTTTGTCGGCTATAATTTTCTTGTCAAGGTTTCCAGGAACTAGGAGAAAATATATGTCAGAGTTGCGTGAAACGTTTTCCTCGGACCCTATCACAAATTTGTAAATTGAATTTTCAACTTTTACTCCTATACATAGGCGAAGTTGAACTCCTCGAATGTAGTTTTTCTTCCCCTTAATCATAAAGCTACCTCTTGGAAGATACTGTCCTGGAGGAGGAGCTTTTGAGACTTGATTCGGTTTAACCCAGTAGACGTCGATTGCTGAAAAACCTTCTCTCCATGCCTTGGAGTAGCATGCCGTTATCAAGGCAGCTTCTTTTAAGACAGCCTCTGGAACAGTTGTTTCCCTACCGCATTTAATTAACGTGAAGGGTGAGCCATGTATATCAGCGTGTAGGACAATGTCATATTTTTCACAGTATTTTTTGATTAGGGCTTCATTTGTATAAGCATCTCGTCCAGCTACTATCATAAAGCCGTCAACAATGATCCACCTAAATTTTTCATACCATTTCCTAGCCGTTATTAACTTGGGTTTCCATGTTCTAGCTTTGTCTTCGATCTCTCTCACACCTTTTCTAAGCTTCTCTATTCTCGCGTCAAACTCTTCAAGGACTTTTCTAAGTCTCTTGGCTTTCTCCCTATATTTTTTGACTTTGTCATAGAGCGTATTTGCTGTGAGCGATGGTTTCTCATATATGGGTAGCTCTATATATTCGCCATTGAGTTCGACTAACACGGTCTTAGTTTTGAAGTTAACATTTTTAAGCACAGGATACTTGAGTTGTAGCTCCTCTATCTTGGATGTATCCTTGCATTCTTGAATTTCATTAAGTAGGCTTGTTAGCATGTGAATGTTCTGATATATAAGCTCTGCTCTTCGCCTATATTTCGAGGATTTTTCTAGGAGGCGTTTCAAGTGCTCTTCCTGTCTAACACGCAATAGAATTAGCTTCTCCAGCTCAGCTCTCAATTTCTCAGTTTTTTCCTTTTCGGAAACCTTCAGCATATTAAAAGTGAAAAATCTATCTATGGCTTCTGTGAATGTCTCGTATATTTCCTCCCTCTTACCCTCATAGATTTTAAACTGAAATGGAACAACGTCTATCATGTTATCATCTTCAAAAATTATTCTTGGAGATCTTCTTTCGCTTAGTAGTGAGGCTATACACTCTGCAACGTCCCTTGCATTTTCATCTAGCAAATCTTTCTCGGAGACGCCTAACCTTTTAAGAACTTCACTAGCTAGCACTTTCCCTAAACCAACTATTCTTGAGATGTCTGCTGCTTTGGCACCCTTAACTGCTACCTCTATTTCCTTAGGGGGAGATAAAGGGGTGACATTGGAAAAAGATGGGGGAAGCCTATACTTTTCCCCGACTGCAAGCGTCCTATCCCTTAACCTGCGCACTCTTAGGAGAGAAATTATTTTACCTTCATTATCTGTGAGCAGTATGTTGCCTTCCCTTATCAGCTCAATGTACATGTCATATTTTTCAGAACCTCTTTGGAAGGAGATTCTAACTATTCTCTCAAAGTCTACTTGTGTGATATCTGTGATCTTGCTTCTGTTCAAGTACTTTCTAAGGGACATGCAGAATGCAGATGGCTTTTTAGGCTTCTCGAATTCAAACTTTGTTATCGTGAGATATTTTTTACAGTTAATGACCAGGTTCTTGTAGGCACCCTTGGATCTAACTTTCAAAATTACAGTGTCTTCTGGAATATGATATATTTTAGCAACGACACCACCTACTATGGCCTCCCTTAACTCTGGCACTAGGTAATATATATCAAGACTATTCAATACCTCTTTCATAGTCATGTCCTCGGATGAAGTGTTACGTGAGAGGTCAAAGATATATTGGTTCAGGATGGTTCTCGGTCTATTTATAGGAGTTTTATGCACGTTATTAAAGTTGTCAGGCAGCAGAGGGCTAGCACTAGCGATCGTAACTTATATTTTGTCAATAATAATTGCAAAAAATGTACTGCCAATTAACGCTGAAAAGCTTGAGGAGATGGACTTCTATAAGGAGGGGATAGGAGTATACTTTATTTCATGGATGTTTTTCTGGGTGTTAACATTTAACTTAGCAAATGTAATTACAGGCTAAGCGTAATCAGACTGCCCATCACTCTTCATTGCCGAGAGCTCTGAATAGAAAGCTCTTCATCATCCTATAATTCATAAGACGCAACCGGGAATTATTTTTATGTTGTAGATTAATTGGTAAAATGTAATGAACCCGGTAAAAAACATAGTTGTCACAGGTGGCGTACTTTCAGGACTTGGCAAGGGCATTGTGACATGCTCAATAGGAAAATGCTTACAAGTCCGCGGCTTTAAGGTTAACGTTATTAAAATTGATCCCTATCTGAACATAGATGCTGGAACAATGAACCCCTACATACATGGAGAAATATTTGTGCTCGATGACGGGTACGAGGCGGACATGGACCTTGGAAACTATGAGAGATTTCTCGACCTTTCACTTTCGAGAATCAATAACATAACTACAGGGCAAGTTTATTTGGAGGTTATAAAGAGGGAGCGGCGAGGAGACTATCTTGGAAAATGCGTTCAAATAATACCGCACATCACCAACGAGATAAAGAGTAGAATAAGGCTTGTCGAAAGAAAGAGTAGGCCTGATGTACTGATAATAGAGGTTGGAGGAACTGTAGGAGACATTGAGGGCCTACCATTCCTAGAGGCTCTTAGACAGCTAGCCCTTAAGAAGGGACATGACAACATGATGTTTGTGCATGTGACGCTAGTTCCTACTTTGTCCACGACTGGAGAGCAAAAAACTAAGCCTACACAGCATAGTGTACAAGAGCTTAGAAGAATAGGAATACAGCCCGATATCATCATCTGCAGATCTACAAAACCTCTGAGAAAGGGGGCACGAGAAAAAATAGCTCTATTCTGTAACGTTGATATCGAATGCATCTTTTCGCTTCCGGATCTAGACGTCATATATGAAGCTCCACTTTATCTAGACCAGCAAGGACTTGGAGAGACTGTGCTTAGAAGGCTTAAGCTTGAGCATAGGAAACCTGATTGGAGTTCTTGGAGGAAAATTGTTGACGGGTTTAAGAATACCGTTGACACGATCACTGTAGGTTTATGTGGCAAATATGCCGAGTTAAAGGATGCTTATGTGAGCCTTATAGAAGCCTTAAAGCATGCAGCAGCCTATAGGAGGGTTGCTGTCGACATTAAGCTTATACCCAGTGATAGAATAGAACAGGGAAAGCTTTCCATAAATGTTCTCGACAGATTTGATGGAGTAGTTGTTCCAGGAGGATTTGGAGAAAGAGGCGCTGAGGGGAAAATAGAGGCTATAAGATACTGTAGAGAAAATGAAAAACCTTTCCTTGGACTATGTTTCGGATTTCAGCTTGCTGCAGTAGAGTATGCCAGGAACGTAGTTAAACTTGAGGGGGCTCATAGTGAGGAAATCGACCCTAATGCAAAACATCTTGTAGTAACTCTTCTACAAGAGCAGAAACAGCTCAAGGAAAAAGGGGGCACAATGAGACTCGGATTACATAAGATCTCCATCGTGAAGGGGACGAGATTATACTCCATCTATGGTCGCGAAGAAATCTATGAGAGACACAGACACAGATATGGCTTAAACAATGAATATAGGGCACTTCTTGAAAAACATGGATTAGTATTCTCTGCGTTCAGCGAACATGGTGAAATAGTCGAGGCATTAGAGATACCAGATCATCCATATTTCATAGCGACACAGTATCATCCAGAGTTTATTTCAAGACCTGGTAAACCTGAACCAGTATTTTTAGATTTCATAGATACTATCTTACGTTTGAAGAATGCTTCACGCAGCTAGGGTATATAGGCAGTTAATAGATAGAGACTTCAAAGTTTTGAAATTTCTCGAAGACCAGGCTCCAAGGTACTACTACGTTCCAATGGAGATTATTGTTAAGAGTCTTGGAATGACTGAAAGCAAGTGTGAATACACGTTGAGAAAACTGCATAAGCTTAAACTTATACGAGCAAGGAGAAAACCTTACCTTGGATTTTATATTAACATGCATGGATATGATGCCTTGGCAATAAATGCATTAGTAAATAGAGGCGTTATCGAGGCTATAGGAGACAAGATAGGGGTTGGAAAGGAGTCTGACGTATATACAGCTTTAACATCCTCAGGGGAAAGAGTTGCAATAAAGTTCTTTAGAATAGGAAGACTCAGCTTCAAGCATATTCAAGTTAGGAGGGCATATTATCTAGAAGCTGAACCTAGGAAACAGTTGACTTGGATTAAAAGATCTATGATATCTGCCAGAAGAGAATACAGAGCACTTAAAAGGCTACATCCAGAGGTTAGTGTTCCAAGGCCAGTAGCTCATAATAGACACGTGGTCGTCATGGGCGAAATATACGGGATACCACTGAGCGACGTTAAAGACTTAGATGACCCATCGTACGTTCTTGAACTTATAATTAACAACCTGAAGAAAGCCTATGAAAAGAACATTATACACGCGGATTTCAGCCATTACAATGTCATGGTTACTGAGGAAGGAGTTTTGCTAATTGATTGGCCACAGTATGTTCATAGAAAGCATCCGTTAGCAAATGAATATTTGAGAAGAGACGTTGAGAATATAGTGAGATTTTTCTCCCGAAAATTTAGGATAAATGTAAGTTCTGAGGAGGTTATTGCGTATATTCTCGGAAGCGCTCCTCAAGAATAATTTCCTTTAGGTCTCGCGTAATTTGCTCTCTAACCTTTTTCTTCCAAGCATCCACAGCTTCCTCAAGTTTCTGAGTTGCTATATAATATGTCCCAGCCTCTAACTTTATGTGACCTTTTAGGAATTCTCCGTCAATTACTGGGATATCGTATTTTTCAAAGATTTCAAGTGCTTGATCTGAAAGTTTGGATTTCATGACGATGATGGCTTTAATCCTTTTCTTAACTATGTTTAAAGCTGTACTTTTACCTCCACCACTTGCATCCTCTAAGAGGACAACATCTCCATCTTGGATAAGTCCCTTCTCGATGAGATCATCGATTACGGAAGAAGTGAACTTAGGCACAGGCACAAGTATTGTGATTTCGCCCTTCACAGCTCTTCTTCTCAGGGAGTTCATGATGTTTATTTGCTCTCTTAAGTTACGATTTTCAGATTCAAGTTTTCGGATATAGCTTCTAAGAGATTCTATTTGTCTCTTCATGTCCTGGAGAGTTTTTTCACGCATAACGTCGGACTTAAGCTTTGAAATCTTCTGGTTAAGTTTTTCGATTTCACCGAGTAAAGCCTTCTCACGTCTCCTATACTTTTCGATCTCCCTTTCGAGATTTTCAACCTTCTCTTTAAAGAGAGATATGATGCGATCTCTCTCGGAGATCTGCTTTTTCAATGTTTCTATTCTACTAGTTAACAGCTTTTCATCGATTTTCTTAACCGATTTTTTCGAACCAATCTCTCCTAGGAGAACTTTTCTAATGGCATCCTTTAAGTTAACGTTTCTCACTATGAGAGATTTAACCTCCTCTCTGTCAATGTCCACTGAAAGATAGTCTATGACCCTATCCACTGTTTCAAATAGTCTCTTATATGTCAGAAATGCTCTGATAGCTGCTGAAATCGCATCTCTTTCGTGCACATCAAGCTCAGATATTGAACCAGCGAAGTGTTTTTTGAGAAGCTCCATTTTATCTCTTGAGGAGAGATTTCTTGGTGGATATGAGAGCACTGCATTGAATTTGGAAGCTATCTGCTTTGCAAGCTGCGGTGGAGGATTAACGTCCACACCTATGATCAATGGGACGCCAAAAAAGAGTATTCTACTTATGATTTCATCCATGTGAAACTCCTTTTTGCTCTCTGTATGAAGCAGCCTCATGTCTAGATCAAAGATCGCAATTGCCGTTGTCATGCCAGGGTCGATTCCTACAATGAGTTTTCTTTTAGGTAGACTTGGAAGCTTGGATTCCTTACCCTCTTCTATGAATGTAATTCTTCTCCTTCTGACGGGTTTGATTTCTACATTGACATCCTGTGAACCTTTTAGACCTCTTAAAACTCTATGGATGACACGATATGGAACGTAAACGTTGAATAGGGCACGCTTAACTCCAAACTTGCTTTCCTCACAGTACATGTCGAAGGCAATCTTGTTCTTCTTCAGTATAGATGCTATCTCGTTGGTTACAGTAGCAACCTTCGCTTCAACCATCCTAGCTAATCTTAATGCACTTGAACCTCCCCTGCCGGGACTTCTGCCTCTCGACACTATGATCTCACATTCATCTTCGAACAATTTAACTTTACATCCACATCCTTTATGGGCTAACACCGCCGCTGTCTCAGCTTCTTGGATACTGCTTCTTGGAATTGGTAGATTATGCATTTTAGCTATCTTCTGAAGTGAAAGCCCCTTAAATGGGGGGCCAGTTACTTGGATTATCTCGACTCCTGGAAAATTCTCAAATATAGAAAAGATCTCGGAGGCTGATCCAAGCTCAAATATGTTGTCGACTGCTATCATTGATGGATTAACTTCCTTTATCAGGGAAATTAAATCTTGAACACTTAAGCCTTGTAGTCTTCGAATAGAGCGTTCCCCATGCTTGAAAATTGCAACTGAGAATGTTTTGCGGCTTGGCTCAATGTCTATGCCGATAACTATCTTCTTAGCCATACAGTCACTTATAAAATAAGAGCTAGTCCCTTAAGTAGATATAAACAGTATGCCCAAGAACTTGCCCTGGAAGCCCCTTTCTGAAGGTGGCCAACCAATGATGCTTTCCATGTTTTTTCGTTATTTTACCTATAAAGGTTTCATGTATCCAAGGTATCTCTACTCTGCTCCCTAGCATCTTGTTTGGGTCAGCATCTTTTTCATATTCATCTTTCACTTTGAGTATTAGTTGCTTTGGATAAACTCTTTTTCCGCCAAGTCTGAAGTTGACTATCCATGCCTCTATTTTCTTTGGCATAGTTATCGCCCGCCTAACATTATTTAGGAAACTATAACTTTTCCCCTCTTAAATCTATCACCTGCTCAGTATATGGACCTGTGCTTATAATGGTTACTGGAATCTTAAGCTCTGATTCAATGTCTTCTATGAAGGCTTTAGCCTCCTTTGGAAGGCTTTCAAAGTCTCTTATATTGTAAGCCTTTGGGAATAGTATATCAAGCTTTGTCAAGGCAACCTGTGTAGCTCCATTTAACCTGATAGCTGTTTTAGCAAGTTCAAAATTGAAGGGGGCTGCTCTTCTCGTTCGTCCAGTTACAGTTGCTATTTCAACCCATCCACGTTTCTTTGCTTCATCTTTGGATAGTTCTCCCGGTAAAGGGCCTTCTCCAACCCTCGTAACATAGGACTTGAAAACTATTATGACATCGGTGACTCTAGTTGGCCCAATTCCGACATCGGCACAGCATGCTGAAGCTGTTGTATCCTTTGAGGTCACAAAGGGATACGTTCCATGATACAGTGATAAGAATGTTCCCTGGGTACCTTCGACTAGAATTTTCTTGTCGGCTTCTATGGCATCATTGACCTCAGCTGATACATTGACTATGTAGGGCTTAAGTTCAGGGATCTCACATGCAAGCTTTAATTTCCTTAAAGCTCTTTCAGCGTTTGCTATACCACATCCAGACCTAGTTGAGCCTATTTTCTTGGTTAAGTGGCTTGACTTCTCCTCGTATTCAATGTGGTGGCTCTCAATGATGCCTGCTTGGGCATCTATGCCAAGTCTCCCATGACATTTAGTTGCTTCAATTTCCTCTAGAAGTAGCCTAGGGTTCACAAGAACTCCTGCTGGTATTAGGAGCCTAGTTCTCCTATTTACAAAGGATGATGGTATCTGCCTAAGTTTAAACTCTCTGCCTTGATGATAAACTGTGTGGCCTGCATTTGGGCCCACGCCTGCTCTTATCCCTACATCAACATCGTCTTTCAGGGCGAGATACGAGACTATCTTGCCCTTTCCCTCATCCCCAAAGAAGCCTCCTACGACTACGGTTACGTAGATGCTACCACCTCCTATAGTATCGAACCTCATAGATTTTATGCAATGCATCCCTTACACGCCATATTCTCTTATATATCTCTTTCAGGACGCGAGGGTTTACTGTCTTTAGCTGTAGAAGGCTATTCAGATCCAACAGGATTTTCACAGCTTCATTGATACAGTTTCTAACCTCGTTCTTATTAAAGGGATTGTATACTGAAACTTTGCCCCCCTTAGGAGTTTCCTCTATGTCCAAGTATATTGCAATAAGGGAAGAGGCTGTTTCAAGCTCTAGGATTAATTTCCATAGGTCCTCATAGAAAGGGTCGGAGAGACCGTGGGTAAGCAATTTGTCAAGTAGATCTTTTGCAATTTCAACCGCTTTTCGAGCGTGCTGTAAAGCTATATACGGTATATCGTCTACCTTTTTAACCTGACTACTCATGGCCTAAAACCTTCTTAACGGCTGCTGAGAGTTTTTCATATACTACTTTACCATCGACTTTTCCTCTGAACTCCTTCATCACTATACCCATTAGAGGTTTCACTGCATGCTCGCCTCTTTCGAGAATGAAATTTTTCTTTTCAGTTACCAGGTTTGATATGAAGTTGTCTAACTTCTCTAGGATTTCACCTGTCACTTTTAGCTTGTTAATTATGGCGTCTATTGCAGCATCTGGCTTCTCGCTTAGTTGTGTTAAAATTTCTGGAATTGCCTCTTTAGCTATTTCACCCTTGCTAACTCTTTTCATGATCTCAACGATTTTATCCTCTGGGATAGCGTCTACGTTTACGCTTTCTCGTTTAAGTGATGGAATAATGTTTAGGATGAGAGAAAGAGCAAGCTTTGTAGCTACTCTCTCCGCGATTAAAGTGTCAAATAGTGGTTGGTAACGTGACCATAGTATTCTTTCAGCAGTCTGTTTATCGAGCCCGAGTTTCGATACGTACTCCTCCAGTTTCTCTTCTGGGGTTGGAGGAACCTTATCTGAAAGCTCTCTGAGAAGAACCTCTGTTACTCTTATTGGGGGAATATCGGTTTCAGGATACATTCTAGCAGGTCCTGGTAGAGGCCTTAGAAATGATGTAGTTGCATCGGGGTTCGCAACGCGAGTTTCCGGTGGAACACCCTCTAAAGCTTCTACTGCCCGCTCAATTATGGCCTTTGACACATCTTCGAGAGCCTTCTCGTCACATATGACTATGATTACAGCATCCTCACCTCGGCATCTCATGAACTTCCTTAAATCCTCAACCTCTTTTTTAGAGATACCGTATTTTGGAAGTTCATCTGTATGCAATATTCCCTTGAGACCCGACCAAAAGGAAACTCTTTCAGCAAACTCCTTGCCCAGAGTTCTATCTCCCACTACTTTGGTTCCGAGAAGGCCATTGAATCCGGGAAGTTTGATAGCATATACCTTTTCTCCTCGCTTTATAGCGTTCTGAATAAACTTGCACTTGGTATCCTTGAATATTTCAGTGACTTCCGTGAAAGACTCATTCTTAATCATGCTCTTGGAGACCCCTCTTCTTGAAAGTTCCTCAGCAATTTTTATCAGGTTTAACTGCCTTACAACTTCGTTTTCAATTATCTTCGGTATATCCTCGAGCCTTTGCACTCCCTTAACTTCAATGCGGGCTCCTCTAGCTATTGAAATGTTTAAGTCCTGCCTTATAGTGCCGAGACCTCTTTTAACGTCTCCAGTTAATCTGAGCATCAAACCTATTTTTCTTGCTATCCTATACGCTTCCTCTGGAGATGAAATGTCTGATGAAGTTGATATCTCTACTAACGGAATGCCGAGGCGGTCAAGCCTATAAACTGTTTTCTTCTGATCTTTCTCAATGATCCTTGCAGCTTCCTCTTCTAAACATATTGTCTGTATCTTAACATTTTCTCCAGGTATCTGCCCATTCACTGCAATTATAGCAGTCCTCTGGAAGCCTGTCGTATTAGAGCCGTCTATGACGATCTTTCTCATCACATATATCTCGTCCAGTACCATGGCGTTAAACATTAAAGCTATTTTAAGAGTTTTTCTAAGAGCGTCTTCGTCGATGGCGTGTGGAGGCTCTTCATCACATTCTACAAGACATGTTGTATCCCTGCAAACTTCATATACATAATATTTTCCTTTTTTGAATTCGAATAAAGCTGCAGGATCCACTTGATGAAGTTCGCTCTGAGTTGGGCGAAGTTTTCTCACTATCGTGAACGGCAACTTTTCATCGGAGAGATATGGTGGGCAGTTGCAGAAGAGTTTCCGCTTTGTATCCAGTTGCTGATGTATCTCTAGCCCTACTCTCAACCCAAGCTCTTTGAAGTCAAGCTTCAAGGTTGAACCCTCCTACTAGCGATCTTGGAGAAAACTCTCCGACCAAGTTTGCCCGGAGCATTTGTTTTCTCTCTTCAAGGCTTTCATAGTTTGCTATAATCCACATCATTTTGATGAGAGCAACTTCGGGCAACATGTCCTCTAACGGGATTACACCTATCTTGACGAGATTCCTCCCTGTACTGTAGACGTTCATGTTTACACGCCCCCAAAGACATTGAGAAGTCATTGCAACAAGTAGACCCTCTCTGACAGCTTTTCTAAGCGGCTCGAATGCGTACTCTGGGAAATGCCCCAAACCAGTTCCCTCAAGAACTATTCCTTCAAACTCTTGATCAATGAGATACTCTATAATGCTCCCTGGAAAACCTGGGTACGCTTTAAGAAGTGCAACTTTATCGCTGAACTTGGGTTTGAACTCGGGGGTTCTGGACTCATCTCTCTCAATATAGCTAGGATTAAGTATCTCGTATCTACTAGCCCATACCCTGGCTAGTGGAATATCGTTTATCGACTTGAATGCGTCTCTCCTACTTGTGTGGCATTTTCTTACGCGAACACCTCTATGTAGGAGACAATAATCGTCGTTGATGGAACCATGCATTAGTACCATAGTCTCCGCTATTGGAATCGTGGACGCTGCATATACTGCACATATCAGGTTTAGGAATGCGTCTGAGGAAGGTCTATCTGATGAACGTTGAGATCCTACCAGTATCACGGGCTTGGGGAGGTTCTGTATAGAAAACGCTACCGCAGCTGCCGTGTATGCCATCGTATCCGTTCCATGAGTCACTATAACTCCCTTAACATCTTCTCTGGTTACCTCGTCATGAATCGTCTTTACAAGTTTAGTGTAGTATTTGGGATGCATATTTTCACTTAATATATTGAGCACTTCCCTAGACTCTATAATGGCCATTGTAGATAGCTCCGGTATAATTTCATATAGATCCTCGGGTTTTATAGCTGGTCTAACCGCTCCAGTTTCATAGTCGACTCTACTGGCAATTGTACCTCCAGCTCCTATAAGTGATACCCTAGGCAAATTCTCTGGAATGGGGGGGCTCTCTAAGTGATATTCCTCAAAGACGCTAGCCCTTCTTAGCTTCTTTACTGCTTTTATTCTAGAAATGGAAACTCCTGTATTGTAGCCGTTGTCAAGTTTCAGAATTAAAATGTCTTCTCCACTGAAGATCGTTGACGGCATTATTATGCCTTTTAAAGTTGTAGAGTTGATTCTGATTTCAACGTAATCGCCTACCTTTAAGCCATGTTTCTCTAGAAAGGATGCAACCTTTGAGCTATAATGTGACTCTATCATGGGCATTCACTCTAATATAATAGCTGTAAATTGAAAATAGTTAGCTTGACAACCTCTTTGACATATAAACTCCCTCTAGATGATATCCAAGCTTCCTATAGTATTCCCTAGTTCCAATGGCACTTAGCACGAGTATTTTATGGCAGTCAAGCTCATCCACAGTTATCTTTTCAGCCTCTCTCATCAGAAGCTTACCATAACCTCTATGCTGCCATTCTTCAACGCTTTCAGGCTTCTCTGGCACAGGAACTAATCTACCATAAACCTGAAGCTCCCTCACAATAGTGGTTTTCCCAATCTCTATTTCAGGGCGATGAGCCTTTTCAGATGGGTATCTCAGTCTAACAAAACCTATCAGAATATCATTTTTAACATCCTCAAATGAGATGAAATATTCAATCCCCTCTGAAGCCTCATATACTCTCTTCACAAGCTTTACATGATCTGGGTCAGGGAAAATGCCATCTTTCAACAGTCTATGACCAACTTCCCTACATCTTATACATCTGCATCTCAGCCCATGCTTCTTCATGAGTTCATGCACATAGCTTCTAAGATCGCTCCTTTTAACTCCATCCACTATTATATGTGATGGAATATCCCTTTGCACTCTCATGATCCTTATCCATGGAGGTATCATCTTTTTAAGCTCTATTATCAGCCTAGCAGCCTCATCTGTGGAGTATGGCCTGTATTCTCCACGCTTCCACATCTCATATAGAACTGTTCCCTTTAGGACAAGTGTCGGGTAGATTTTCAATCTGTCAGGGCTGAACTCTGGAGCATATATCGCATATTTAAAGGCTTTAAGATCCTTGTAGAAATCTGATAGGGGAAGCCCAGGCATAAGATGATAACAGACTTTAAAGCCACAGTCCTTGAGTATTCTCGTAGCCTCTATTACATCCTCTACGCTGTGGCCCCTTTGTACGAAGCGGTAGATCTCATCATTGGGATGCTGCACCCCTATCTCAACAGCGGTTCCACCCAGCTCTAGCATTAGGTTAGCGTGAGGCTCTTTTGCATAATCGGGTCTAGTTTCGAAGGTTATACCAACATTTCTAATCCTTGAAGTTTCAGCTTTTTTCTGAGCCTCTTCCAGCGACGATGCCTTACACTCAGCTATTGCTTCAAAGCATCTCTTCATGAACCATCTCTGATACTCTAACGGAAATGATGGAAAAGTCCCTCCCATGACAATTAGCCACATCTTGTCTATTTCATGTCCTATGGCCTTCAACTGTCTAAGCCTATTCTTAACCTGTAAATATGGGTCATATGAGTGCTCTATTGCTCTTAGAGTTGCTGGCTCTTTACCAGTATAGCTTTGCGGAACGTTTATTGAAGGGCCTCCTGGACAGTATATGCATCTTCCATGAGGGCATGGAAAGGGTTTTGCCATGACAGCAACTATGACCATTCCACTTATCGATCGGACATCCTTTCTCCTGAAGATGTGGCCTATAGTCTTACGTTCATCATCTGTCAAGTACTTTAAGATCAGGGAGTTTGATGGAATAAACTTCGCATTTAACTCCCTACAAATTCTGATTTTAAGTCTCTGAAGATCCTCCTTTGATATGCTAGGGTTAGTCTTGACTTCCTCTATAATTCTCCTGCAAACCAGTTTCTCAAGTTCATAGTTTTCGCTGTACTCTACCATATGTCAGTCATGTAATAAAGGAGAATAGAGGTATTTAACTTTAGCTATTGGTAAAAACAAGATAGAAAAGTTGAATTCTATCTGCTATTTCTGCTGACCCCACTTACCCCCAAATATGAAGCGTCTCCTATAGGTTACCTTTCTCCATACTCTTGGAGACTTTGACTTTCTAGGCTTGGCTGGGATCTTTGGGGTCTGGCTTCTTACCTTTCCAGCTTTTGTAAGACTTCCATGGGAGCCTGGCATCACATATCACCTTTAAACGATTTTTAGAGGACTCACTTTAAAGCTAATTGACTGATGTATTTAAACTTTAATTTTCATGCCTGAAGGATCTCTCTTGAATCTTCCAAAGTCTGAGATTTTCTTCAGGGTTTCTACGTCGAAAACTGGACCATCCTTACATACAAGAAGACCCAATGGATCGAGACAGCAGTTGCCACACAATCCCACACCGCATTTCATGTATCTCTCTAAGCTGAACTGTGCCTTTACACCATACCTGACAGCTATCCTGAACACCTTGTAAAGCATTTTCTCCGGGCCACAGGCATAGATTCTAGAGAAGTGATTCTCTCTAACCAGCTTTCTAGCAATCTTTGGAGCTGTTCCCTTTACACCGTATGAACCGTCCTCAGTTACTATGATTAAATCATCATCTACAAGTGCACTTAACCTATCTCTGAAGAATATGTCCTCGCTGGAGCGCACTCCAAACACTACTTTAGTTTCAACACCGTTTTCTATGAGCTTTTCTATCAACGGTATAAGTGGAGCTAATCCTATCCCTCCCCCAACTACTAAGACCAGGCGGTCTCTCGGGTCAATTTGAAAGCCGTGACCTAAGGGGCCCTTGATTCCAATATACTCGCCTACCTTCACCTCGGATAGTGCCTGCGTTCCCTCTCCAATAACCTTGAAAGTTACACCGGAGATCTCTCCAATATATGAGAGAGACATTGGAAACTCATCCACCCCTATGACATTGATCATTACGAATTGGCCGGGAGTAGCCTTTGCTGTGAGAGGGTCTTTGAATTTAACCGTATAAACTGAGCAAGCTTCTCTCCTTATCTTCGCTACTTTGACGGTTCTATATATGAGGTTATCCATGGGCCACACCTACAATATCGGATAACTTTGTCAATCCTCTATTCTCCATGAACGTTCGCAATCCACTTAGTATCTCCTCAAATATTTTGAGGCCCTTCACCATTATTCCTGAACCTATCTGCACTGCACGGGCACCGCATGCAAGGTACTGCAAAACATGTCTATAGTCTAGCACACCTCCACATCCTATCAGGGGAATCTCCGTTGATTCGAAGAGATTGTATATTATAGCTAGCGCCACATACCTCAGCGGTGACCCTGAAAGGCCACCAATTACATTTGATAGAACAGGTTTCAACGTGTTGTAGTCAATGTGCATTGCTGGTAAAGTATTTGAGGCTACAATGGCATCTACCTCAAATCTCTCAAAGACTGCTAGAAGGCGATCCATTGGGAGAAGCGGAGATATTTTAACCGAGAGCCAGACATCGTATTTTGAAAGCTCTGACAGAAGACGCTTAACTAAGCCAGGTTTTTTACCTACGACGATACCAGCCTCTTTAGCGTGGGGGCATGATAGATTCAACTCTATCCCATTAACCATGTCAAGTGGAAGATTGTTCATTACAGCTTCAATGTCCGATGTTCGGCTCCCATATATGCTGACTATGAGTGGGGTTTCCTTGTCGTGCTCCCTAAACTTTTCTATTTCAGTCTTAAATGCCTTTACTCCTGGATTTGAAAGCCCCACAGCGTTTATCACGGCATCCTCGGTTACCACTACAACTGGATTATCGTATCCCTTACATGGCCTCCTTGAAATCGACTTTGTAACAATTGCCGCTGCTCCATGCTTAGCAACTCTAAGCATTGTCGAATAACTTACTCCAAGTATCCCAGAGGCAAGCATAAGTGGATTTCTTAGTGTGAGACCTGAGATTTTAGTCTCCATCATTTTAGCTGATAATTTTTAGAGTAAATAGTCGTATAAACATTATGATGAAAATGGTGGGAACCGCACACTTAGCAGTATGGCATGATGGAGTTTATGCATATGATGATGCTGGAAAAGAAATTCTGTCCATAAAGTTTCCTGAGGAGGAAAGAGTTGAACGCTTATACCAGTTAATGTATGAGAAAAAGGTTCCAGATGAGCTTATCAAGTTAATCGAGGAACTGAAAAAGAAGGGCTACAAAGAATTCACGATTGAGAACATAGATATAGCCAACAAACTCAAAGAAGTAGATTACAAGTATCCGAACGTTGCAGGAGAAATTCTGAGAAAGGAAAGGAGAAGGGAAGACATCTTTGATATAAGCGTTAAGCTTGCATCTGTCGGAGTTAAACGTGAGTTAAGTAGAGGAGACGTCGTCATAGTAAGAGCTATGAGAACACTGCAGGAGTTGAACGAGGTTATCAACACGTTAATGTCAAGCTTACGCGAGTGGTATGGAATATACTTTCCCGAACTATGTAGATTCGTGCGAACAGAGGCTTTAGCAAAGATCCTAGAGGAAACTGGTGGAAAGAGGGAGGCATTCACTAAAGAGAATCTAGAGGATTTGCTTCCAAAGTCGATAGCATCTAAGATAGCTGATATGGCTGAAAAGTCTATGGGTAGAGAAGTTAGTGAGGAAGAGATAAGGCCTCTAATCGAGTTAGCCTCACTACTTGTTAAGCTGATGGAGTATAGGGAGAGGCTTGAGGATTTCATAGATAAATGCATGAGAAGGGAAGCTCCAAACCTAAGAGAGGTTGCTGGGCCGCTGCTTGGAGCACAGCTGATATCAAGCTTCAAGGGGCTAGACAGGTTAGCTATGAAATCTGCATCGACTATACAGATATGGGGGGCGGAGAAAGCGCTCTTTAGACATCTGAGACGTGGAACAAGTCCTCCAAAGCATGGCATAATCTTTCAGCATGTGCTCGTTAGAAAGGCTCCAAAGGATATTAGAGGAAAAATTGCTAGAGCTGTTGCAAACATGATTGCACTTGCAGCTAGGATAGATTACTATACTAAGAGAAACCTTGGAAAAGAGCTTAGGGAGAAACTCGAAAAGAAAGTTAAAAGAATCTATGAGGAGGCTGGAAAATGAGTGTAGAGGGAAAGATTATTGATGTGATATTTAATGGAGTATATCTGTTGAAAGTTGGCAAGAGAAAGGTTTTGGCTACGAAAAATCTTACTCCGGGAATAACGATATACAATGAGAAGCTAATAGTCTGTGACGGAGCTGAGTATAGGTCATGGAACCCATTCCGAAGCAAGCTTGCAGGCGCTATATTAAAGGGGCTAAAGTTTTTCCCCGTAAAGGAAGGAGATCAAATATTATATCTTGGAGCAGCTACGGGGACTACTGCAAGCCATATATCGGATATAGTTGGGAAAGAAGGTGGGATCTATTGTATAGAGATCTCAGAGAGATGTATAAGAGAGCTGGTTCATGTATGTGTTGCTAGGAGAAACATGTATCCCATACTTGCGGATGCTAGAAGACCTGAGATGTATATGCACTTGGTTCCTGAGGTGGATGGCATATACTGTGACGTAGCTCAGCCAGAGCAGGCAGAGATAATTGTCAGGAATGCACAGGTATTTCTTAAAGATGGAGGGTACATGTTCTTCGCTATAAAGGCTAGAAGTATAGATGTAACGGCAAAACCAAGCAAGATATTCAAGCGTGAGATGAAGATCTTGGAAAAAGGAGGTTTCAAGATAAAGCAGAAGATACATTTAGCACCTTATGATAAGGATCATGCAATGGTTGTTGGAGTTTATAAGGGTTAACAATGGAAGATTACGTGGACAAAATCAGATTCAGAATATATGAGAAATTTATAAGACATGAATTCAAACGTGTAAATACGCATATTCCAACTAAGAGAATTAGCTTGAATGAGGCATTCCAAAGTCACGGCCAGTACATTGAGTTACCTACACAGGATTCGAACAACCCTTATCTCATAAGAAGAGATGATTTAAAGCCTTTGGCAATAATTGAAAAAGAGCTTTGGCCTGAGATCAAGGTTCCACTTATAATTGTAAGAAGGATAGACATTGGTAGGAGCGTTTTTAAAGCTGAAAATAAAGTTGTGGAGTATGTGTTTAGCAAGTTACTTGGGCTCTACCATGGAGAATATAGTGGCTACAGTGAAAATAGATTCTTTTATTGGCCTCATTTCGCTGAATTAAAGAGAATACTTAGAAGCTGCCTGACTATAATGTTCTTTTCCACTCAAATTTAACGCTGTGAAGTTAAGATTTTGATTATGTCCAGCGTGGACGCCGTTGTTCTAATTCCCTGAGGATCAAAATGTGTCCTACAAGCATAGAATCCATATGATCTAAGCTCCTCTATGAGAGCGTTAATTTTCGGCATTTGAACATTCAAACTCTTGCACATTTTAGGAATATTGTAGTAAAGTGGGGGTCCTGAGGCCTCTTCAGATATTAGCTTCACAGTTTTGACTATCTTCTCTTGATCAGAGAAACTATATTTTTCCATACTCTTGGATATAGCCTTTAGAAACTCCTTATCAAAGATTTTGCCTATCCATATTGGCCCAGCAACCGTCATTTTTGACCCACAAATACTACATGTCCTAGCCTCAATGTTCCTGAACTTACTCAATCTTCTATTATTGCATTTAAAGCAGTGATAAAGGAAGCCAACATTTTCCATAAATATCTTCTTTGCCTCGCTTTCGTCATAGAAAAGCTGAGAATAAACTCTAATATAGTGTCTAGTAAAATGTGCAAGGAGCGGTTTAATGTATAGGCCATGTCTAGCTGCTGACGATGCAAGAGAAAAAAGAGATATCCGGATTGCTACCTCGTGAACATATCCACATTTGGCGATAGGGTATGAAGAGTATGTGCGAAAACATGAGAGGGGATGTACGCCACACAGGTTAGCCATGTCAGTTGCCGTGTAACATATTAATCCACCATGCTCAACAGCTCTAACCGCCGAGTCAAAAAATGGGGAAGGTGTTCCAAATGGATCCAAGTCTATGTAGTTAAACCTTTGACCCCTCCTCGAAAATGATGTCATGAGAAGGTTAGCGTCGCATTTATAGACCTTAACTATGTCATGAACCTCGTTTAATTCAACATTTCTAATGGCATACTTTACTGCGAATCTGTTAGCGTCGCAGGAGATTATTGAGTTTATATGTTTAACTTCTTTCGCGTACCTTATGCTTCTGATGCCACTTGCAGTAAGAGGTTCACATATTCTCAGGTCCTTGCCCCTGACCGTGGCGAATGCATCGGCAGCTATTACGGATAAACTTCTACAGAATCTCATGTGTGGGTTGTAGAAGACTCCTTTCTCAGGGATGATTATTCTAGCGCTCTCCTCGATAACTACTTTTTCAACAACCATTTTCTAATACTCTCCAGTATGGGATTTACTATGTAATTTCTGTTGTTGTAAGTCAACTCGATAATCATCACATCTTTTCTCCTTACGATACTGTCTCGGAACGGGTGTCTAAATTTTCCTATTGTAGCTATCACAACTTTATCTGAGTCAAATACCTTTTTTACAGCGTTCTGAAATTTCTTAGATAGAAGCTCCATTTTACCAATTTCATCGATTATGACAACATCGGCGTTTAACATTGCTTGTTCAAGTATCGGAACACATACTTCATCGATGGCGTCCACATTCACGCCATACTTGGACACCCTATATGGGCTTTTAATGTTCACATGTGCTAGAATAGCCTCGACTTTTCCATCAAGAGATTTTATCACAAACCCTTTCCTGATACCACGCTCTCTAATCTCCTCGGTTATAAACCCATCGACCTTCAAATTGAACTCTTTAGTAAGTATACCATAGAGTTTCAGAGCCAGGGTAGTTTTACCAATTCCTGGAACACCTGTTATCAGCAACTTCAATTTTCATCCTCCTAGCGTGCAAATCTTTTATTCAAATAATCCTAAGCTTGAATAGATGAAGATTTGTGGCATCGATGAAGCTGGTAGAGGAGCCGTTCTAGGGCCAATGGTTATAGCTGGAGTGCTTCTAGACGAGAAAAATTTAGCAAAGCTTCAGAGTATTGGTGTAAGAGATTCAAAGGAGCTTGAAAGAGAAAGTAGAGAAGAACTATTTGAGAAGATAGTGAAGATATGTAGGTTTAGAGTGTATATGGTAGATGCTTGGAGCATAGACTACTTTAGGGAGAGAGACGTCAACTTAAACCAGATCGAAGTAATATTCTTTTCTAGAATACTATCCGAATTTGTCCCTGATAAAGCGTATATTGACTCACCATCCATAAACATGGAGAAAATTAAGAACTTACTTGAAGCTTCTCTTCTCAATAAGTGTGAACTCATAGTAGAAACCGAGGCTGACAAAAAGTATCCAGTGGTATCTGCGGCTTCGATAATCGCCAAAGTTACAAGAGACTGGATTATCGATTCTATACGTGAATATATAGGATGTGAAATAGGATCAGGGTACATGGGGGACCCAGATACGGTAAAGTTCATAGAGAGAGTCGTTGAAGAGAAGCTTTTGAGCATTGCTCCCTACTATAAGATCATAAGAAGAACCTGGGAGCCGGTTGAGAGACTTGTAGAGTACAGTAAATACGTTAGACTAGATAAATTTATGAATTTAGGGTGAGTATCCGATCCCTATAAGATACATTTCTCTGCTATGTTTTCTAGTGGCTTTTGTTCTGTAAATACTTACTCTTCTAAATCTTCTCCTGACCTTTGTGATGAAAGCTTGAACTTCTTCGCCACCTTCAAAAAGTTTTATCACAATATTTCCACCAGGTGAAAGAAGTTTACATGCTATATTGTACGCTGCCTCAGCCAACTCCATATGCTTTACAATGTCATATTCCCAGATTCCAGAGAGATGGGGGGCTGCATCTGATAGAACAACGTCGACTTTTTCAGCATGCTTTTTTATCTTCTCTATGGTTTCGGGAGAGGTTATATCCGCCTGGATTTTCACTAAATTTGGAGCATCGACTTTTACAGGGGACAAGTCCACGCTGATAACTTTCCCATGTTTCCCAACATACCCTAATGAGACTTGCGTCCATCCACCAGGGGCAGCACCAAGATCTAGAACAGTTACCCCCTTCCTGATAACCCTAAACTTTCTCTGGATATCTTCTAGTTTAAAGGCTGCCCTTGACAAGTAACCGAGTTTCTTAGCTCTCTTGTAAAAGTGATCTCCAAGCACTCTGTGTTTTCGCATGACTTCCAGCTCTTAATCATCTAAGCTAAGCAGCCACTCAGTCAACATATTGCACTTTGTTGGAGATCTCTCTAACCCGGGTGCACACCTGTCTATGAATTTACAGAGGAAACATGGGCAATCATATATTGCTCCCTTAGGAATTGCAACAACCTTTTTCTTAGCTATTAGCTGGTAAGTCCATCTCCCCTTATAGAGGACAGGTTTCCTTATTATAAGGCCCTTTTTCTCTAAGGATTTAGCTACCCTCGAACCTTTTCTGCTGTCGATACCAAGCAATGTAGTTAGCTCCCTTTGTAAAACTCCTTTGCTCCCGCTTTTGACTATGAGCGTGTATACTCTCTTCTCAATTTCTGAGAATTGCATTCGCAATATGTTCACCACTTATAGGTATACAACGAAGGATAGGTTTTCAATGATGTCCTTATACCTGTTTCTGACGGTTACCTCTGTGACTCCTGAGGCTTCCGATAGATGCCTCTGTGTAATATTCTGGTTGTGAAGTATAGCTGCAACGTATAATATTGATGCAGCTATTCCAGATGGCCCTCTTCCGGATGTAAGTCTCTTTTTCTCAGCATACTCCAGGATTTCCTCCGCCTTCTTGACCGTCTCAGGTGGGATGTTTAAGCTGGATGCAAATCTCTTTATATATGATTTTATTTGCGGGCTTCCGATAGTTAAGTTTAATCTGTAGACAAGGAACCTGTAAGCTTTTCCTATTTCACCTCTCTTCAATCTGGGTCTAGTCTTTTTGGATATCTCTATTAGGCGTATAGGCATACCCTTCATCCTAGTTGCAATATAGACTGAGGCTGCAGCCATGCTCTCGACGTCTCTTCCCTTCACGAGATTCATTCGAACAGCTTTTCTGTATATAGTTGCAGCTAACTCACATACATGCTTTGGAAGATTCAATGAGCTCGAAAGCTGTTCGATAAGCTGCAGGGCCCTCGAAAGATTTCTATCCTCGGCGGAAGATACCCTTAGCCTCTGTTGCCATATTCTTAATCGATGGGCGCTTAGTTTAGTCTTTGGTTCAAGCTTCTTTCCATGGGCATCAGTGTCTCTCCAGCTTATTATAGTTGACACTCCTCTGTCGTGTATAAGCGGAGTCAATGGCGCTCCGGTTCTCACTCTTTTATCAGCTTCCGATTGGCTGAACACTCTCCATTCAGGTCCAAGCTCTAACTTGCTTCCAAGAACAGCTCCACAGTCGATACAAACGTACTCTGATGTTTTCGGGTCAACAATAATGTTTTCACTTCCACATTCAGGGCATTTTTTATACTCGTCAGACTCCACCCGGGTTTGCCCACCATTAAAATCTTGCGACTTCATAAGCGCACCCTACTCACTATTTGCTCATACTCCCTTTCGGAGAGAGCATACAAATTTCTTCCAACCAGTTTACTCAGGTCTCGCACTTTAGCATTAAGTCTAACAGAAATATAAGGGTGCTCAATAGGACCGAATATATTATCTATTTTACCAACGGGTCTAAAATCATCATCTATGACATACATATTAACTTCAACAGGTAGTCGCCCTTTAATAGGTCTTATCCTTGTTATGGCGTGCTTGAATGGTGTAACATGTAAAACTTTCCCTATCCATTGCATTTAATGCCCTCACTGCTACCTTTCTATTAAAAAATTATTAACTGGAAGTGTTATTTAAGTAAAATCACGAGTTCACGGAGGACAGTAAATGGTTGTAAGAACGGGGAGAAAAGTTACTGGAGGCAGAATTAGACCTCATAGAAAAGTGAAACGAAGGTACGAAAGAACACGCCCATTCTTGGGCGTGTTCGTGAGTGAGAAAGAGGAAAGAGTCAAAATTAGGGTACGAGGAGGAAATTATAAAATACGATGCAAAGCTGTAAAATACGTAAATCTCGCAATTCCAAGCGAAGGAAAATGTGTGAAAACGGAGATTCTTGGAATAGATGATAATCCAGCTAATAGAGAGTTTATTAGAAGAGGAATAATAACAAAGGGAGCTATCATTAGGACAAAATATGGTTTAGCTAGAGTAGTTTCGAGACCAACTCAGGACGGTGTTGTTAACGCTGTTCTCATGGAGAAAGCTAAGTAGATCTTAGCTCTCTAATTTTTTGAGCTATCATTTTTAGGATCTTTTCCTTAGAAGCTTTCTTATCAACCAGTACTAGTCCCTTCGACGCCCACCAATTTTTAGGATATTTTTTATCCTCTACGTAAACTGGATTTAAATCAAGCATCTTAGCACTCTTGATTATCTCCTTTATTGTAGGTTTTGGAATAGCTAAGTTCAATGGAACTCTACGGCCCTCTTTTCTAGATCTTCTAGCGTCAAGGTATTCAGGCCATATTACCCATTTAGAATGATCTCTCATGGCCTCACTTCAGCCTCCTTTTAACCTCGATTGGAAAATCAGCTTTCTCAAATTTCTCTCTTCCCTTCAAAGGAGCGGTAGCATCTATCCCCATCTTGGACGTTAGAAGAGTTTCCTGATCAGCTGAGGGGTCGAGACTTGAGCCTCTAACATTTTCTAATATCACAATATCTTTTGAAGCTTGGAATCTTGTAGCAATTGCAAAGTCAACGCTGCTCAAGTTATATACGTCAATGTCACAGTCTACTATTATCACATGCTTAAGAGAGTGATTGACTTCAAAGGCCTTTTTTATTAGAAGTTTAGGCTCCTCCTCGCTTCTTTTTCGTATCGATATTATCGCATTAAGCCAACACCCACTTCCTGTAGTTAGGTTGATATCAACTATTTCAGCGACCTTAGAGAGTTCACTATACATTTTATGCTCCCGTGGAAAGCTCATGAGCACCTTGTGCTCCATTCCAGCTGGTAGAAGAGCATGGTATATCGGGTTCTCTCTGAGATACATTCTATTCACCTTGATTACAGGCTGTTTTCTTACGATATCGTATAGGCAGAGAATATCTGCAAAAGGCCCTTCGTCTACGAGATTCCTTGGAGGTATCTCACCTTCTAATACTATTTCCGCATGTGATGGAACATAGGTCTCGGAGAATTCACAGTAGAAGGTTCTTAATTTATTCCTCATTAGAGAATTGGCGAGATAAAGCTCGTTTTCACCATACTCTAGCGGATATGCTGCAGCCAACAAAACTGCTGGATGTACTCCTATAGCTATTGAGACCCTCAATGATTTACCCTGTTTATGATGCTTCTGCATAATTTTAAAGAGGTGTCTCGGAACTACTCTTATAGCAAAGGTATTCTTATCCAAGAGAAGAAGTCTGTGAATAGAGGCATTCTGAAAATTAATGTCCGGATCTTTGGCAAAAACTACACCAGCTGTAACGTACCTCCCAGCATCCTTCTCATAATGCTTTAATATAGGAAGATTATACAAGTCAACTTTCCTGTCAATGTACTTGAAATCTGGCGAGGATATTTCCTTAGGCTTACTCATATGGTTAAGTGAATTCTCTAAGTACGAGTGAAGTAGCTTTCTATCTATGCCAAGTGAGAGAGCTAAAGCAGTCTTGTTAAAGCACACGTTTCCAGCAACTGGAATATCAGATTCCGACACATTTTCGAAAAATACAGCCTTTCTTCCATCATACTTCCACATATAGTAGGCAATTTCGTGAAATACCGAAAGTTTATCTCTAACTGTTACAAGTAAGCCGTTTTCCATCAGTGTATTTATAAAGTCCCTGAAGGATACGGACATATGATTTATTTATCGAAGACCATGTAAAATATTTTGGTGAACCTTTTTTGGAGGTAGGAGAGAAGACTGCTGAAAAGGCAAAAGTGATTGTAATTTGCGTAGATGAAGACGCTGACATTAGATCGAAGGCTAACGTCAACACGCCCGTAATTGGAGAGAAGGCTGTAAAGAATGCAGCTGTGAAGTTGGCTATAGCTGACCCAGAGGATGCTGATACAAATGCTATTTTCGGTGCGATAAAGGCATACTATGAAATTTCGGAGATATATGGAAAGGAAAACTGTGAAATAGCTATAATAGCCGGAGACCCTAGGAGAGGAGCGTTAGCAAATCTTAGGCTCGAGAAGGAACTTGATACTGTCCTTGGCAAGTTTAAGGCTGATAAAGCGGTTATAGTTTCCGATAGTATAGTCGATGAAGGGGTATTATCCGTAATTCAATCACGTGTACCAATATTTTCAATAAACCCCGTCATAGTAAAGCATAGTAAAGGACTTGAGGAGACCTTGCTTGTATTTTCAAGGTATATTAAATCTGTGCTTAGGGATCCTTATCTTTCACGATGGTTTGTAGGGGTGCCGGGAATCATCTTAATACTTTTAACGATAGTTTCAATAATCGGGTACGGAGCATATGCAGGCTATGCTATCTTGATATTTCTTGGGTCACTTTTGCTAGTTAAAGGATTTGAGCTTGATATTAAGGTTGTAGAGACTGTTAGAGCAGCTAAGACAGATTTGATTATGGGAATCATAGTTGTATTGTTCATAGTTGGAGGAGCATACTACGGCTGGATGACTGCTCTAGCGTCTTATAATAAATTTGGAAACCTGTATCTCGCTATAGGAGAATTCATAACCGGGTCAGGCTGGATAATAGCTATTGGTATAAGCATTATGCTTGTTGGGAAGTTTATTGAAGAATACATATCGCAAAGCCTTAAATACAGGGTTTACTTGATGGGATTAGCCTATACTTGGCTGATATGGTTACCTGTCCACTATCTTGCACTATGTCTGTCTCATCCAGAGCTAGTACTATATTTTATAACCTCTGCCGTGATCTCGATCATAGGCGCGATAGTGAGTTATAGTATATTTGGAAGAGTTGAAACCTAGCCTCCAAAGCGTCTATGTCTACGCTGATAATCCCTTATAGCTCTCCAGAAATCGATTTTCCTCATTTCAGGCCAGTATGGGTCTATAAAATGGAGTTCAGAATACGCAATCTGCCATAGTAAAAACCCGCTTATCCTACATTCTCCGGAGGTCCTTATCAAAAAGTCGGGCTCCTGCTGTGGCAGATCCGACGTGTATAGCATCCTTGATACAACTTCTTCATCAATATTATCTGGGGAAAGCTTACCTTCTTTAACCATCATTGCTATTTTCTTAACTGCATCTGTGATCTCGGCTCTTCCACTATATGCAAGAGCTATGTTGAGATAATGCCTATCATAGTTCCTTGTCTTCTCTTCTATCTTTCTCATTATCTCAATTATGGTTTTGGGTAGAAGCTCCTTTCTTCCTATAAATTTGATTCTCACCTTGTGCTTTTTGAGAAAATCTTCTTTGAGGAGTTCATCGAGTTTCTCGTCTAACAGTTTAAAGAGTTCATCGAGCTCCTTTTCAGGGCGTCTCTGAATGTTCTCAATTGAAAGCACATAGAGCGTAACGATTTTAATGTTTAGCTCCCAGCACCACTCTAGAAATTCTTTAACCTTCTCGGCTCCAGCTCTATGACCTTCCCAAGCATTCAATCCCTGACTCCTGGCCCATCTTCGGTTTCCATCGAGAATTACAGCCACATGCCTAGGAATTTCACCGTTTTTGATCTGCCTGTAGAGTAGTTTTTCATATAGCTTGTATATTGGACTTAATAATACCTTTTTTAACTTGACCATTTTAGATCAGTTGATCTAATGTATGCATTCTTTCAGCATGGTCTCCCTTAATTACATACATGTCCTCTATGCGTACACCGAATTTGCCTTTAAAGTAGACTCCGGGCTCAATTGTGACTGTATTTCCAGTTTTTAGTATATCCTTACTCAGCGCATTTAAATAAGGTTTTTCATGTATTTCAACGCCGACGCCATGACCAAGACCATGTATAAAGTACTTGTCAAGCTTATACTCAGCTAAAATCTTCGTTGCAATTTCGTTTACTTCACATGCCTTGGCTCCTTCTGCAAGGGACATAGCAGCTTCAATGTGCGCCTTCAAGCAGATTTTAACTGTTTCATGTGCTTTTTTGGGAGCATCGTCCATAAGAATTGTTCTTGTCATGTCGGAGCAATAACCTCTGTAAACTGCTCCACAGTCTATTATCATGACAGAAGATTTTCTGAGTTTGATTCCTCCACTTTTGGCATGAGGTTTAGAAGAGTTAGAGTCTATAGCTACTATTGTATCGAATGCTGTGCCTTCTCCTCCTCGCTTATAGATGTTGTAGTTCAAAAGGCCTTTTATCTCCAATTCTGTCATTCCAACTGAGATCTCATTAATTGTATCGCATAGAGCTTTTTCCGTTATGTGACACGCCTTCTTGATCAACGATAGTTCATCACTGGATTTAACTGACCTAATGGAATAGATGATGTCATCTATGGTCTTAACTTGGCACTTCATCTTGTCTGTAAGTTTGTTATAGGTAGATATTGGAAATGAATCTTCGATTCCTATCTTACGAGAAAAAATTCTTTCACGAAACTCCTTCATAAAGAATTCGGTCAACTTAACGTCTTTAGGATTATATAGCACATTTACGCCTTTAAATGATTTCTCGATACAATCCTCATATTCTAGCTCAGGAACTATCAGAAAAATCTCTTTGTCTAGACAGTCAATTAGAAGTAAAGAAAAAACAACCGGTGTTGCGCCCGAGAAATATAGGATATTAGGCTTTTTGCAGAGTATTGCTGTTTCAATATCTTGCTCTAAAAGACTCATGCAGAGATTCAAGGCTCTCTTGATCATATGTTACCCTCTTCGATCAATGCTCTAAACTCCTCAATCGAGAGATACTTCTTTTCTTCCAATTTCTTCTTTGCCTCTTCGGCAAGCTTCTTTCTTATCTCAATTAACTTTTGAAGTCTATTCACTTGCTCCTTAACCATTATGCTTGAAAGAGTTTTCTTGACTCTGTTAAGTTCTTTTAAAAGCCTGTTTATTTTCCCATTGTACTTGTTTATGACCTCTCTGAGTTCTATGCATTTGTTGTGATACTTATCTGCTTCTTGTTTACATTCATCTATCTGCTGTGATATACTCGAAATTTTTTCATTAAGTTCTCGGACGCGCTTGTATTTTTCATCTATCATCTTTCTAATCAGATTAACTTGTACTCTGCACTGATGAATTTCAATATATGCTTGTACAAGTCTTCTCTGAAACTTCTCCATGAAAACATATTTTCTGAGTTTTCTCTCGAGAATCGCAATCTCATTTATAAGCCTTTTCTCAGTTTCAGGGTTTGGAGAAGTCTGTATTATGAATTCGAGCTCCTCTATTTTCTTTTTAATGTCTTCATATGATGAACCTCTCCTTGCACGCATGCTTGAAAAGCGTTCCCGCAGTAGTGACACATTTTTCCTCTTCTCGTTTAACTCCTCTAAAGCAGCGGATAATTTGTCTTTAAGTTTATTTATCTCATCGAAAACCTTTCGCTTTTCCTCTCTTAGGCTGCGCACTTCCTCTATCAAGCTTTTGACATTTTGATTTAGTTCATCTCGTTTTTCTCTGTTTTTTCTGAGCTCTTCTATGAGTTTTCTTTTCTCTTCTCTGAGCTTGTTGAGTTCTTCCTGTATTTGAATGGATTTTGATATTAGCTTGTCCTTCAGGGTAAGTGACATAAGCGTTCAAGCCTTTTTCTCTAGAATGATTCTAGCATCAACGACCTTAGCGCCTTTCTCATATACCATTATCGGGTTAAGATCTAACTGGTTAATCTCGGGATGCTCCATACACATTCTTGAGACTGCCATGAGAATGTGAATTATCTCCTCTATGTCGAGTGGTGGCCTACCTCTAGCTCCTGCAAGTATGGGATATGACTTTATCTCTCTTATCATTTCTTCAGCGTCTTTTCTTCTCAGCGGAGCTATTCTAAAGGATACATCCTTTAGAATCTCTACAAATATTCCTCCTAGACCGAACATTATAGCAGGCCCAAACTGAGGATCCTTTGAGACCCCAATTATAACTTCGGTAGATGGTGGAACCATCTCTTGAACCAGCACTCCGATTATGCGAGCATTAGGCTTCGCTTTTTTAACATTTTCCATGATTTCATTGTATGCTTTTATAACCTCTTCTTTCGATTTTAAGTCTAGTTTTACTCCTCCAACGTCTGACTTATGTACTATGTCCGGAGAAATTATCTTTAGAACAACTGGAAACCCTATCTCAAGTGCTTTTTCAGCAGCTTCCTTAGCTGTTTTAGCAACCTTGAATCTTGTGACTGGAATACCGTAGAATTTGCATATTCTCTTGGCTTCGTGTTCCATTAGGAATGTTCTATTCTCCTTGTATGCGGCCTCTATGATTTCCTTAGGGGAGCTCATCTTAAATCAAAAAATATTATGATAAACTATAAATCATTTTTCCGTATTAGTGAAGCTATTCCCTTTCTTCTCCCCCAAGCAGAAGCTGTTCTATGGTGCCTATAAGCTCGTTAAAGCCTTCAAATGTTTCAGAGGATATTGGAATCAATTGAGATACAGCATAGAAGTTTTGTAAAAGCATGCACAGGGATGTTGACAGTTCTATTACAGATGAATCACTCTCTCTCAGTTGTAATTCGTTTAGGAGGTTATCTGCATCCTCAGACCACATAAGAATTTTCTCAATATCGTTTTCACTTAGCAGATCGACTTTTGATATTGCATACACTGTTGGAAGCGGAATGCGTAGACGAACAGAGAGACCAAGTAAAAGTGATGAAACAAAATTCGATGGAGATTCCACTGATAACAAGCCATCTATTAGAAATATAGCTGATGATGGAATTTCATCTGCTATGCATGATATAACCCTGGGTCCTGTACTCCTGAAAGCAAATAATTCCATTTGTCCTGGGGTGTCGATTATAGCGAACTGAGCATCAAATGCTAGAATCTCCTCCTTTATCGAGTCAATATAGTTTATTAAGAGGTCGATAGCAGCTATTAAACCTCCATTAGGCCCGAGATTATATTTTCTCATCACTTCCTCTAGGGTGATATAGTCTCTAACATCGATAGTCGGGGAATATGGTAGGTTTCGAGCACCTGGATCAAGATTTACAGTTATGCAGGGAATCTCTTTCAGAGTTAAGAAGTACTCCATACTTTTGGTTAGCATTGATTTCCCAGAGCCTGCTGTGCCCAACACATATATCCCATACATTTTATCGCAACCACGGTTCAATTTTTTCTAAAAAGCAAGTGAAAAATTTTGCAAAAGAGTCATCGAACCTGTAAAGAGAGAGAATTTCTTCATTGATGAACATGTCAAACTCCTTTTTAATGGAGCGTCTTATTCTTGATGCTATACCTGATGAATCTATTTTGTTCAGAAGGTAATCAAGCAACAGTACTCTTGCATCACTGTATTTTCTCTTTCGCTCAACGTACCATCTTCCACCGCGTATATATGGTCCTGAGAAAACTTCATCTTTTGCCGTAGTGGTATATTTTCTAACGAAGTTAGCCGAATGTATTCTTATAGTGACTAACGGCCCCCTGTGAATCTCTATATTTGGCATTCTAATGTGTTCAAGTTCAATTATGAAGTATAGCTTTTCATCAGATGCATACGCCTCAATTCTCACAACATTGAACTTCCAAGTTTTCAAGATGTTTCTAAAAGCTTTCACGCTCTTGTCGATCTGCCCCCACAATATGTCATCAACAACATTTGGCTTACGACATGTTATAACTATGAAATCAGTTCCTCTACTGGACATTTTACTAAGGCATTCCTCAGGAGATAATGGTGTAATCTCCGATGGGAAGAAAAACTTCTCACTAGGATCCATTAGAAACGCTCTCGATGCTTCTCTGAATCTATAAAAGTTCTCCAAGCTAACTGAAGCTGCAACATTTCTCGAGGAATCTACGGGATCTACAACTACCAGGGGTTCATTAAATATGACATTGAGTTTTTCAGGGAAATCCTTATAGTAGCCTTCAATGTCAATTATCTTCTTGTGCCTCCAATTTGAAGCATCTTTCACGCAGTCGACGAAGGAGCCATAGTGAATTATAAGTAGTTCACAGAGATATCCTGAAAATCCCCTGACCTTTATCTCGGCACCATATACGCCTATACCTTTCATAAACTGTTTAAGTAGCCTTATCTCGTCTCTCAGCCTATCATCTAAATGTTTTAGGATGTATTCAGTATGCAATGGGGTACGATCAGCGCTTGTTACCTTGAATTTGGCGTCAGCAATTTTATAGCATGGAACTATATCTATCGTGTAATCTCCAAGTTTCGCTCTCACATATGGATGCTCAGCATACGCCTCTATAACTTCTGAGGCATTTATCTCTTCAGCTACCTTATAACAGTAATCTAGAAGTGACTCACGATCAATTGTTGAGGGAAATATAAGAAATAAGTCAACGTCTTTTTCACCTGATATCCACGTTCCATGCGCTATAGATCCCTGAACTTTGGCTGTACCTCCAACTTCCTTAACGACTTTGTTTCCTGCATCTTCTAGCAGCTTGACTAGTTCCTTTACTTCCTTTATCTCGTCTTCTGTAGGTTTTATACGTTCTAGGACAGATTTTATCACGGCATCCACTTTCTCCATGTTTACTCCTCCAGCGGCTTTTCATAGAGTGTTGAATATATAGGCCCTTTGGGGGTGAGAACGCTTTTCTTAAGTCTAATACAGTTAACATTAAATGAACCTATCTCGACTTTGCATACGTCTCTAATCCTACGCTGTAGAACTGGATTGAACTTTTTAACTCTTAAAAGCGTGATATGTGGGTGAAATTTTTTGGGTTCAGGCTTGAATCCTATTCGCTTCATACAGTTCTCCACAATCTCCTGCAATTCAATTAGCTTTTCAGCTCCCTCCTTTATACCTAGCCAGACTACTCTAGGCCTGTTAACGTTTGGAAATGCACCAACTCCATGTATTCTAAACGAGAATTTTTTGAATGATATCGTATCAAGTTCCTCGACGATGTACTTTACTCTCTCCTCAGGAATATTTCCTAGAAACTTTAATGTTAAGTGAATGTTCTCCGGCTCTACTAGCTTCACTCCTTCAACGTTTAAATGGGATTGAACTTCTTTTATCTTTTCAATGATGTGCTTATCGTCCACGTCTACGGCTATAAAGCACCTTATCATTTTACACACTCCCTCAAAGGCGAATATAATTATTGTTTTTCACTCTTTAGAGATTTCTTCAGCCAGTCCAGACCGTATTCACGCACTGGATGACCACGTCTAGTGTGTGGGGTAAGCCAGTCTATGAGGCTTTCAGGATTGCTACACTCAACTTCTATCTTAATAGGGCCAAGCGAAGATTCTCTTTCCGGTGTGCAGAGGGATATTTTACCCATAAAAGCTGCTTGCTTGTTGAGATACATTATCACCTTGTTATCGCTTGAGAATTTTTTCAGATAACTTCTCGCAGCTTCCAGTATAGCTGACTCCCTTAGCTTAGCGTGTATCACAAGCAGAGACTCTGGTTTATCTGATTTAGCCACCATATATACTTTGTCACCTTTCTGCACCTTTTCGATACTTACTTCCATTAGAACGTTTCTTAAGGCCTGCTCTACCTTTTCCTCATCTTCTGTTGGTCTAATCTCTGCTTCAGCTATTAGCTTGAATTCACTCATCTAACAACACTTCCCTAAACAGCTTATCAACTTCTCTACGAAACTCTTCTAGAGACTTGCCTTCATTTACCAACATTATATCTGCTAAAGCTATAACATCCCCTATTCCAACGGAGAGTTCACGCTTATCCCTTTCAACAAATTCTTCCCACGAGCGTATGTCATCTACTCTTCCTCTCTTATGTAGTCGTTCGAACCTAGTCTTTGGAGAGGAATGTATTGCAATTATTACGATGTTCTTGGATAATGTCCTGAATCTCTCGACCTCGTGCATACTTCTCACGCCATCGAACATAACTATATCGGAAACTTCATCCATTTCCATTAACTTCTCAATGCATTTCTTTGCAACTGCATCCAGTCCAAGTTTCTTTCTAAGCTCGAGCATGACCTTGCCAGTATTCTCAGCATTTGGATCGAGACCTCGCTTAGCCGTTTCCTCCCTAACAACATCTCCCATAGTTATAACTGTTACTCCGTGGGAAAGAGCTACCTCCTTAACAATGGATTTACCGCATCCAGGCATCCCTGTCAGACATAGTATTTTCTTGATATGGTGTCTCATGGCTATCTAATGAATAAAAACTGCAAACATTAAAGGTTAACTTACTTAGAATTAGATTAATCATGCCATTAGCTTCTTAGGATGGTTGACGGAATGAACGAGATGTATAAAGTTGGGTATTCAACTCTTTTCGCACTTGGGATGAGATTTGACAAGTTTATACGGCATCTAAACCATCTTCTGGGTTACGCGAAGATGATAGAGGTTGTGGATGATCTAAGAACAGAGTTAACTACAGAGCGAATTAGGAAGTTAAAGGAGTATCTTGGAACAGTTGAATTTACAGTTCATGCATCATTTATTGCTATCAACATAGCCTCAATGAATGAACACATTAGAAAGGCTGCTGTGAAACGTGTCAAGAAGTCGATTTGGAGGACATATGCCCTAGAAGCCTTGAAATGCACTATACATCCGGGATATGACAGTGTTTTAGCAGTACTCTCCCCAAGAATGCCCTTTAGACAACAGTTGAAGTCTTTTAGGGAGATCTTTGACTATGCTGAAAGACTAGGTGTAACTCTGTGTCTGGAGAATCTCTCGGGTAGGGAGAAGGGGTTAGTTTATAAGCCTACACACATTCTTGAGATAGAGAAAATACTGGGCAAAAAAATTTTAGTTACATTAGATGTAGGGCATGCACATATAGCAGGCAATGAATTTGAGTTTATAGATGCACTAGGTGAAAGAATAATTCACATGCATGTGCATGACAACTTTGGAATACACGATGTTCATCTGCCTATTGGAAGAGGAAACATTAATTGGAGCAGCCTCTTTCAAAGACTTAGAAACAGGGTAGGAGCACATACCACACTGATTATAGAAAACTACACCATAGAGGACATTATTGAATCAGTGGAGTATCTTAGAACATTACTTAAGTTCTATGACCATTAGATCCTTCGCTAAAATGGTGTTCTCAAATATTTTCTTGGCTTGTTCAACAAGTATCCCAGGGTTTTTTTCATATCTATTGCTTACATGTATTAACATCAATTTCTTAACATTGGCCCTTTTAGCTATCTCGGCTGCCTCTGTACATGTTGAGTGAAAGTATTCTCTAGCCTTTTCGCTTAAAGATTCATCAAAGGTTGAATCGTGAATAAGTAAGTCAGCCTCCTTTGCGAAGTCTATGAGAGCCTCTGTGAACCTTGTATCTCCAGTATAGACTATTTTCTTACCCCTTCTTGGAGGACCTAGTACCATGTCAGGTGTTATAACCCTTCCATCGGAGAGCTTAACGGCTTTACCCCTTTGAAGTTTACCCCATAATTTCCCACGGGGGATTCCAAGTTCAATTGCTTTTGAGACCAAAAATTTTCCCGGTCTATCCCGTTCTATAAAGGCGTAAGCATACGTTGGGATGCTATGATCAACTTTCAGTGCTTCAACTCTATACATGTCTGTTTCACATACTGTAGCCTTTTCTCCTTCTATTTCGTGCACATTTATATCAAATGTCTTGTGGAAAAAGTTTTCCTCACTTGTTATGAAGTCTATAAACTTTTGAACCCCCTTTGGACCATAAACATCTATTGGCTTTTCTCTGTGCATGAGCGACATTGAGTGAAACAAGCCTGGAATACCGAATATGTGATCCCCGTGAAGGTGAGTTATGAAAATTTTAGTTATCTTCATAATGCTTTTTCCAGCTTTTATAAGCTGTCTTTGAGTACCCTCACCACAGTCGAAGAGAAGAATCTCCCCATTATATTGTATTGCAATCGATGCACAGTTTCGGCTTTTAGTAGGGATCGCTGCACCACTCCCAAGCACTATCACTTTTATCATGATATGCTCACCTTTTTCTCAGCACATAGAACACTCTTGTAAGACTTTTATGCACTCTAAAAGGTATTCTCGTCAATATTTCAAACTCTCTCTTTGAAACAAGGTCTTCTGCCTTTGCATCGATTGGAGCTCCAAAGCATATGAACCTCTTGTCCTTTAACACGTCATATGACTGTGAAATAGTTTCTGAGAGAAGATTCTTGAGGTCAGATGGTAGGAAAGTTGACCTACCGTATGGTGGGTCAGTTGCAATGGCGTCTATTGACTTTTCTCTAATCATTAAATTTCTTGCATCGCCCAATATCGTAAAGGCATAAGAGCTATACTGGAATAAATTCATTGCGCATCCAATAAGCATTTTGAGCTTAATGTCTATTCCATATGCTATACATCCTATCAGATACGCTTCTAAAAGCACTCCTCCAGCTCCACAAAAGCAATCTAGGAATTTACACCCTTTTCTCGCCCTGCTGAGATTAACCATTGCTCTAGCTAATCTTGGATCTAATGATGATGGGTGGGGAAACACTCTATACTTTAATGCCCTTGCTCCTATGTCGGGTTTAGTATATGGTTTAACCTGTAACGTTAGGAAAAATCTGCTTGGCATTAACACTCCCGCATAGACTATATCCGGGTTCTCAAGGTTAACTCGCTGGCCAGTCTTAGACTTTATAATGTAGCCTATGTCCCCCTCGATATGAGCATCCTTTACACCGATTCCCTTCACTCTAACACAGAACGTTTTACCAGGGTCTTGGGCTAGAAGAGTTTCGTCGATCGCCTTCACAGCTTTACATATCTCATCTCGGTGCTCATAGTCTATTGAAAGTATGAGTCTTCCCGCCCATTTTGTAAGTGCACTTCGCTCCACAACTTCTCTTGCAGTCTTCTCCAACAAGTTTTCGACAATTAAAATTCTCTCCATGCTTTCAAAGGCTGGATACTCTCCAGTTTCGCTTTCAATTATCGCTAGAGCTTCCTCCCTTGCGAGAGGGATGTTGAGACATGAAAGGAAAAAAAGATATTTTCCAGTTTTCATAGTTTCCTTATCTCGGATGCTATGGTTTTGGCCACGCTTATCCTGGTGTATTTACACTCTATCGTATCAGTTGACAGGATTTCACTTACTCCACTGGATATTATCTTGTGCTCAGCCTCTCCAACCATGAGAGCATGGGTGCAGCATGCAATTATGCTTGCAGCTCCTATCTTTTTGAGATTAGTTGACGCTAGGGCCACTGTGCCTCCAGTGCTTATAATGTCATCGACTATGATCACGTCACGATTTTTCACGTCAATGTCTTTTATGCTCATTGTTATCTCTCCTGTATAGCGATCTCTTATTTTTTCACAGTAGCTGTACTCTGCACCAAGTATGTCGGCTACGGTTTTTGCATAATCTAGGGCTCCTTGGTCGGGGCCGACTACTAGAGGATTCTTGAAAGAGTAGTTTTCGCTGAGGAAGTTTCCTATATCATTCATTGCAGTCACGTTTAAGGCATTTTTTCCAAAGAAGGAGATGGTCTCTGGTGAGTGGAGGTCAACTGTTATGACTTTGTCACTTACCTTTCCTATGATCTCTGCTAAAACTTTTAAGCTTATAGCTTCTCCCTCTAGGAAGCGTTTATCTTGTCGAGCATATGCCATATAGGGGATCACCGTATATAACTTGTCACAGCCGTAGTCTCTCGCTATACTGGTTGCCAGTAGAAGCTCTATGACTCTCCTATTTTGATCAGGATACATTGTATTCACTATTATTACGGTCTCTCCTTCTAGTGCCTTTGGGGTGTCGATTCTAATGTATGATTCTCCATCTGGAAAAGTCTTAAATGATGGAGTGATAAGTTTTGCGTTAAGAAGCTCTGCAATCTTAGCTGAAAGCATTGGAGACGCGGGTCCTGCAACGACTATCATTTTAAACCCACCTCTAAACCTTATCTATCGAATGCCGTAATTAAACCTTTGAAAGGTAGAGGTTTAAGCCATGAAAGAGGCGAAATATTACAAAACACTGGGTGAAGACAAGGTTAAATGTTTACTTTGTCCAAGAGAATGCACGATTAAGAATGGGATGTATGGTGCATGCCTAGCTAGGAAAAATATAGATGGGACACTTTATAGCATGGTCTATGGAAAGATCTCTAGCATGGCCATAGATCCTATAGAGAAGAAGCCACTATTCCATTTCTGGCCGGGCTCTCCAACATTTTCAATATCGACTGTCGGATGCAACCTAAAGTGCATGCACTGCCAAAACTGGACCATAAGCCAAGTTTCACCTGATCATTTAACATTGAGAGAATTAGACCCTGAAAGCGTAGTACGATATGCTTTAAGATACAAGTGTAACTCTATATCATACACCTATAATGAGCCACTCATATGGTTTGAATTCGTGCTTGACGCCGCAAAGGAAGCTAAAAAGGAGGGTATAATGAACATCTTGGTCACAAATGGGTTTATAAACGAGGAGCCATTAAAGGAATTGCTTCCATATATTGATGCAGCAAATGTCGATCTTAAATCGATAAACGACGAATTCTATCGAAAGATATGCAAGGTAGATAAAGCTGTAGAGCATGTTCAAAGAACAATAGTCATGATGAAGGAAAGTAAAGTGCATGTTGAAATTACGAACTTAATAATTCCAACGGAAAATGATAAGGAGGATGAAATACGAAAGCTATCTATTTGGGTTCTAGAGAATGTTGGAGAGACAACTCCATTGCACTTTACAAGGTTCCATCCAGATTATAAGCTTACATTTTTGCCTCCAACACCCGTATACACTCTTGAGAGAGCAAGAGAAATTGCCATAGGCGAGGGACTGAAATATGTCTACATAGGAAATGTCCCCGGCCATAGTTTTGAAAACACATATTGTCCTCGATGCCATTCCCTGCTTATAGGCAGATATGGATTCACAATAATTAACTGGAACTTAACTGAAGATAACAGATGCAAAAATTGTGGAGAGCCTATTCCAATAATTGGCAAACGCATAGAAAGTAAGTGGAGCTTTATATAGCAACTATGTGATAAAGTTCTTTAATCCAACCTTTTCAGCTATCTCTATAGCCTCTCTTATCTCCTCCTCAGTCAGCCTCCTTCTAAGCTCCTTGATCTCATAAGCTCTATACTCGGGTCTATACTGGAACATTACATTGACTCTAGTGTAGGGGCCCAAGTTCTCAGCAATCCATTTAAGTATCGGATATGTGCAGCATCTATTATGCTCGGGCAAAACTAGAACTCTTATTATCAGCTCACCATACTTTAATGCTTCAAGATGGTTTCGTGTGCAAATTTCCCAGTATCTTGGTGCATCAGATATCCTTTCAGCACATTTATTGTTTCCATACTTGAAATCTAGAAGGTATATGTCTATAAAGCCTGCAAGTAGTTTAGCTGTTTCAGTGCTATAGTAGGAGTTACTGTTCCAGACAACTGGAATATTGACTCTTACATGCTTGAATGTCTCAAGCCAATGGTAAAGCCATGGAGTTGGTTCGCCTCCTACTAAATTAGCGTTTCTACAACCACCTTCCCAGAGTCTTTCAACTTGGAGAGCCAAGCTATATGGATCAAATGTTTCGCCTTTCTCATAGTGTCTAGCTATTTCCCAATTTTGACAGTGGATGCAGCTTAAAGTACATCCGCATGTGAATATCGTTCCCGAGGGAACCAGTTCAGGCTCCTCCCCATAGTGATGGAATATCGAGGAAACCTCTATCTCTGGACCGCATTCACAGTATCCTAGCTGACCCTTAAGCCTGTTCACACCACATCTTCTCTCGCAGAAATGGCAGTTTTGAATTATTCTCTTTGCTATGTGAATTTTAAGGTCTAGAAGAGATTTCTTGGGTGTGTCAAGCTCTTTCAGCGAGATCTCTCCATTGTCTATTCTTTTTACTATGGAGTAGAGTTTTTTGACGGCGTTATCGTGTATATGCCATAGTTTTTCAATTGGATCATCCTCGGAGAAATTAACCTCTACAAGCTTAGATATCTGAAAATATGGGACATATTTCCCCTTAAGTATTCCGAAATACCTTCTCAGACTTCTCTGTGCAAGTTTGTCATGGAGTACTCTTACAGCATCGGGTCTTATTAAGCGCCATATCAAGTTTGCCTACTCCTTTTCCTTGGAGAGCCACCACTTAAGGTAGGCCTCTCGTTCATCCTCTTCCTCGTCCCTGTACCTTCTCTCCTCGTATATTTCGTCGAGCTCCTCCCTTGAAAACATCGCACCACAAGATGCACAAATGAACATCCTATTTACTCTGTCAAACTTTAACACTCCACCACATTCTGGACAATACTTGGGCATTTCGATAACCTAATTAAAACCATGTAAAAGATAAACGTTAGCAGAGGCAGATATCCGGCATCTTGAATCACAGGTCATTTCAAGCTACACTATTTTTCATGGTAGAATAATCTAGAACCACGCTTAGAGGGCTTCATACAGCAACTCTTTGAATTTTTTAAGGCGCCTCTGCCTAAGTTTTTAAGTATCGCTTCTCTCATGCAACAAATATTTAGTGACTGGTGTAGAGTATTCAGCTAAGATACTTTCAGCTATTTTATCAGGTTCTCAAGCTTGTCAAGTTTATTTTCAGTTTGTATTTTCTTACGTAGTATTTCCATCAGAGGTGATAGCGCTTCCATAGTTCTCATTCTGAACTTTTATATCAAAAAGAAAGTGGGTGGGGTGGGATTTGAACCCACGACCTCCTGCGCCCCAGGCAGGGATCCTACCAGGCTGGACGACCCACCCTATTTTTCTACTATTTAATGATTAGATAAGTTGCTTAAATTTTAGAAGAGTATTTCATACAGGTCTTGTAAGTATTGTCTTGGATACTTGTATCCAAGTTTCTTTGCTGTTTTCCTTATAATCTTGTCTATTCCAGTGCCATATTGCACGGCCTTCTTTGGCTTTTTAATTATGAAATCTGGGAGGCCAAGCTTTGAGCCTACCTTTCTAACTATTCTCTTTCGCAGTTTATCCTCTAGAGATGCTATTTTGTACTTTAAGGGGATTCTCAGAGAGAATTCAAGAACTTCAATGTCCATGAATGGGTGCAGAACATATACTTTCTGTGATATACAGGCTTTGAAATCTCTTTCCAAGTTTACGTCATATGCTTTTAATATGAGTTCATATACTAGTCTTCTGGTCGCATATGCGCCTTTCTCGCGTAGTGTATGGATAAATTTATTATAGCCGCAGAATAATTCATCGCTTCCTTGCCCTGTGAAAAGTCTTTGAATACTCGATTTAAACGCTTCACGTGACGTTAGTAGGAAAGCTATTCCAACTCCAGCTTTCATAACGTTGGCTTCCTCGATGATGAAAGTAATTTCGGGGATCAAGCGCTTCAATTCTCCTTCATCAACTTCTCTTACAATGTGATCCATGCCGAGAGCTTTTGCTGCCTTGATTGCATGGGAAAGCTCATCCTTTTTAAGTGCTGATGATATGGTTATTAGTGTCGGCTTAGCACCTAAGAGCTCAAGCATTCTCGCAGTTACACTACTGTCAATGCCTCCTGAGAATGAAACTGCAACTCTAGAGCCTTTAAGTCTTCTCTTGAAAGCCTTTCCAAGTATCGATATTAGTTCATCGGCAATTTCATCAATGCTTTTGCCTTCAATCTCAGGTTTAAATTCTAGCTTCATGTATCGCTTGAAGTGAACTGTATTCCCCTTGATGTAGGCTATACACCCTGGTGGGAAGCTTCTAATCCTTAAGAGACCATAGTGTATTAACGGCCTTTTCTCAGCTGATATCACTACAGAGGACTTACCCTGGCCAATATAAAGTGGAGCGCCTCCAATGGGGTCTCTTACAGCTATAGCCTCGTCTTCTTCAGCTATCACTATCGAGAAGCTTCCATCAACATTTGAGAGAAGGGCACCTATTTCATGGCGTTCATAAACTGTTCTTAAGTTGCTAGCTCCCTTGACAATCTTTGCTATCCGATCAATTACATTGTTTTCCGAGTAGATTTCTCCATAAAATGAGAGGTATCTATCTCCAATTTCCCTTAAAGTTGGAGCATCATGTGATTGCACACCAATGAGAGAGTCTTCCATAAATTGAATTCGTCTATTGGAGCCTCTGTGATATGGAAGTATGATGTCTATGTTTAGTGGAGAAGTTTCTTGGATATTGCTGATGTATATTAGCCCTCCCATTTCATTTCCTCAGCTTTTTTATACATTCTTCAACTTGCGTAACTGCAGTACCGATGAAGTTCCTTGGATCTAAGGCTTCCTCGATCTCATCTTTGGTCAATAGCTTTTGTATCCTATAATCTTTCAGCAGTAGATTTTTGAAGGAAGTACCTTTTAGCTGGGCTTCCATTGCAATTTCTCTTATCAGTTCATGAGCTTCCTGCCTTCCAAGGCCTTTCTCTACAAGCTTGATAACTAGCGCCTCAGACATGTTGAGACCGTTTGTCAGCTTCAGATTTTCAGCTATCTTATCCCTTTTAATCTTCAGGTTTTCTATGACATAGGTCATTAAGTGTACAATGTAGTCTGTGAGTATCAGTGAGTTGGGTATTATGAATCTTTCAGATGAGGAGTTCGTTAAATCTCTTTCATGCCATAGAACAATGTTCTCAAGAGCTGGAATCACCATTGAACGTATAACTCTTGCCAGCCCACATATTCTCTCACATATAATGGGGTTTCTCTTTGCAGGCATTGCGGATGAACCAACTTGACTTTCCTTGAATGGCTCCTCGACCTCTGCAATCTCTGTTCGCTGAAGGTTTCTTATTTCAGTAGCAATCTTCTCCATCGTTGCAGCAATTAGAGCTGTAATCATTATCAGCTCACAGTGTCTGTCTCTTTGAATGACCTGAGTCGTTGCAAGGGGGCATTTCAGTCCAAGTTTCTTCAGGAATATTCTCTCAAGTTCAATTGCATTTTCCCCAAGTGAAGCTTGTGTACCGGTGGCACCACGTAGCTTGCCTACAGCTATTCTAGTTTTACAAGCTTTCAACCGCTCAATGTGCCTGTCAACTTCACATGCCCACACGGCAAACTTTAAACCGTAGGTTATAGGGGATGCATGTATCCCATGTGTTCTTCCAACAGCCACTAGATTCTTGTATTCTTCAGCTTTTTCTAGCAGAGCATTTTCTAGCATGATTAACCTTTTAAGGAGAATGTTGCATGCCTTTTTCAATTGGATTGCAAGAGCTGAATCTTCAATGTCATATGAGGTGGCTCCCAAATGAACGTACTTTCCAGCGTCTCCCTCACATACTTCGGTTAAAGCCTTAACCATTGCCATTAGGTCATGGTTTATCTTTGACTCGATCTCCTTTATCCTGCTGATTTTAACGTATTTCAGCGATGCCTTTTTCACTATTTCCTTGGCGGCCTCCCTTGGAATATTACCTAGCTTTGCATGCGCATAGGCGAGTGCAGCCTCCACTTTAAGCCATAGCTTGTACTTTGTCCTTTCATCAAAGAGCTTCACCATTTCAGGTAAACCATATCTTCCAGTGTCTATTGGACATACAGGCATGCATAATCACCTACATGTAATCTGTTATTAACCCATCACCCTCAGGTTTTGTTTCATCTTTTCTCATCCTAACTTTCATACCTAGAAAGTCGTATATAGCCTTCACAGTTTCGGAACCTATGCCTTTCAATGCCATTAACCTACTTGGACTAGCCTTTTTAAGGTCTTCAAGAGTCTTGAATCCCGCATCAAATAATGTGCGGGCCCTTGTTCTTCCAACATTTGGAATTTTAACGAGTTCTAGTAGCTCCTCTCGTACTCCATGCCTAATTCTTTCCTCGAGAATTTTCATGAATGAGAACTTTGACGCTAACCCAAATACCCTTGCAAGTTCGAACGTTGAATATGTAAGCCATTCAGCGATCTTGACTATTCTGTATAGATCCCCGGGAGCTGCACCATACATGCTTTCAATGGCATCTTCAGAGAGCTCAGCAATCCAAGCTTCAAGCATTAAAGCGGTTTTAAATGCTGAGAGAGCAAATGATTCATCTATACCAAGTTTTTCCATTAAAGGCTCTAAGTTTTTGATTCTATCTAACATATCCTTGAGAAGAGATACTTCCTCTCTCTTGCCCCTAACTGCTAGAGTTGGCATATCAGGAGTAGAGGCGAAAACAAAGAATATTTCAATGGGAGACTTAAGATTACATTCTATGATAGCTTCTTTTAGAATAACAGCTGTTTCAGGATCTATGTATAATTCACTAACTCTCTTGCCGTAGGGGGTAGGCACAATATAATTTTTTCCTTCAACAGCAAGCTTTTTGGCAAGTTCCTTATCGACGAGGTACTCTAAAACGTTTAATACAAGTGGGCGTATGGAGAACGTTCCATATTGGAAGCCATAGAATGTGCTTGACATAAGCGATAAGATATCTTCCGGTGTATTGGCTATTCCCTCACTGATAACAGCTAATACATGCATTCTTAGAGCGTGCTCAGATGCAAGCTGAGAAAAGATATACTCTGGAGGTCTCATTAAATACTGCTCTATCAAATACTCCTTTTCATTCTCGTTTCGCGCATATAAGAGAGCTTCACCGTACTTATCGTACTGTGGTCTGCCAGCCCTCCCGCTCATCTGCTCAAATTCTAATACACTTATCTCTTGCCTACCTCCCAATGCAGAGTATCTCACATAGTTTGATATAATCACTCTTCTAGCTGGGAGATTTACTCCTGCAGCTAGAGTTGGTGTAGCACATATAACTTTTATCAATCCATTTCTGAAGTTTTCCTCTATAAGACATCTATGCTCATAATGTAAGCCTGCATGGTGAAAAGCTACCCCCTTACCCACAACATCTGCCAGATCCCTTGAAAGCGTAGTTACAGGAGATATTTCAAGTATCTTTCCTGCCAGCGCTCTTAGCTGAAGTCTCTCATTTTTAGGGATTTCTTTCACTACATGTAGGGCTAGTTTACGTGCAAGCTGTTGGGCAATTCTTCTAGTGCTTGTAAATATGAGAACCTGCCCATTTTCCCTAATGGTGGTTAAGGTAGCATCTATTATAGGGTTGCCAGCTATATTTTCTATGTGCTTCTCATCTCCATTTACAAATTGAATTAAAGAGTCGTATAGTATGCCCTTGTAAAGGGGCACTGGTCTCCAGTCACTTATAATAGCCTTCGCGTTAAGCCACTCTGCAATTTCCTCATAGTTTCTCACGGTGGCACTCAAGGCCAGTATTTTAGTATTTGGCAGCAACCTTCTAATCTTTGTAACAACCATTTCAAGAGTTGGGCCTCGTATAGGATCTCTTATAAGATGAATTTCATCGAAAACAACAACCGAGACATCATTTAGCCAAGGAGCTTTATGTCTTATCAGGGAATCGCATTTCTCATTTGTTAAGATTACAATGTCATATCCTCCAAGCCAGATATCTTTGCTGTCATAATCTCCTGTCGATATTGCTACTTTGAATCCAAGTTTCTCATACTTTTTAAACTCCATGTACTTTTCAGAGGCTAATGCCCTGAGAGGAACTAGGTAAAGTGCTTTCCCACCGAATTTCTTAAGAGCTTGAACTATGAAGAGTTCAGCGCATAAGGTTTTTCCTGCCGATGTTGGGAAAACTATGAGAAAATTATGGGAGAGATTAAGTAGCCCATTTTTAATGGCCTCTTCCTGCGATGGAAAGAGTTTATTTATGCCAGTTTCAGCTAGAAGCTTTTTAACATCATTTGAAAGGTTGAGGCTGTCTATTGAAAGCGGCATGGTTAAGCTTGGACGAGTTTAATTTTTCCAAGATGTGATGAGTATATCAATCCCTCTTGGCTTAGCCTTGACAGTGCATTCTCTATATCAGTTTCAGTGTAGCCGTATCGCTCCTTTAAAATATTTATAAGGTCAAGCTTATCCACGTACTCTCTACCTTGGGCCTCTGAGAGCTCTTTAATGGTTCTCAATATGTGATCCATTATCTTCCTCTGACTTGGTGGCATGCCTGTTTCCATGGTTATGAAATCTGTCTGCTGAACCATGAGAACCTTGTTGAGATAGTAATCCATTAAGTCTATAGCTGCTTGTGCATCCTCGGCTGTCACCTTATTTCTCATGAAAATCTTTGCATGTGCCTGTGCCAGTCTTATCAGAGACTGAAGCTGTCTGAGACTGATATACACCATTCCCTGCTCCTGTCCAAGTCTCCTTGTCCTGAGATAGTACTCTCTCAGAATCTCCTTAGCCTCTTCTGTAAGAACAGGTTTAAAGTTCTTTGCCACATAGGCGATATATTTCACGAATAGTTCTGTTGGAATCACTTCTTCTATGGGCACGCCTGCTGTCTCATGTATTTTGAAGATGTGATCGACTTTCTGAGCGTCCATAGTTGCATCCGGCTGATCCGTGAGCACAAAAATTAGATCAAATCTCGACAGTATTGTTGGAGATAAATTGACGTTTTCAGGTATCGACCTTGAGAGGTCATATTGTCCAAGTCTTGGATTAGCAGCGGCAAGTATTGCAACTCTAGTATTCAATGTAGCCACTATACCTGCTTTAGCTATACTCGTAGTCTGCTGCTCCATTGCCTCATGTATAGCCACTCTATCTTTTTGATCCATCTTATCAAACTCGTCTATGGCACAGAGCCCTTGATCAGCTAGTACAAGGGCACCAGCCTCAAGTGTCCATGTCCCAGTTATAGCGTCTCGAACCACAGAAGCTGTCAATCCAGCAGCAGTGGCTCCTTTTCCAACAGTATATATTCCGCGAGGTGCAATCTTTGACACATGCTGTAATATCATGGACTTCGCAGTTCCAGGATCTCCTACAAGCAGTATATGTATGTCGCCTCTAATCCTAGTGCCATCTTCTAAGATTATTGGTACACCTCCAACCAACTGTAAAAGCAGGGCTTCCTTTATCTTCCTATATCCATGGATGAATGGGGCAATCGTATTTACAAGCTTTTCATAGAGGTTAGGGTCTTTGGCAAGTTGCTTTATTCGTCTTACATCTTCCTCGGTTATTTTTATCTCTTCTAAACCTTTTTCCGTTGTCTCAATGTAGTTTGCCTCGGCATATGTTTTAAATGCAAGGGTTTTTCCACTCGACCCTTTCTCTGGAAGTGCCTTTATCATCAAAACTGCCCTGACGTGATCTCCTGGTCTCACTGTATCTACCAAGTCATGCTTTAAAAGCACCTCAATAGATCGTGGAAGCTGTCCTGCGGGAAGATCCTCCGGCTTCTCCTGTATCCTTATTATCTGCCAGTCTATGAACTTTGATTCCTCTGTGTTTATAGTGAATGGCCCCTTACTGTTACAAACTTCACATCTATTAGGTGGAACCTGTTTAAATTCATCAATTGGCTGTATAACCTTGTTTATTGCACCACATCTCTTGCACTCGTATGCAGCCTCATAAAGTAAGGGTTTCACCTCACTTGCTCTGGTAACAACTCCCTCGACTGATATGAGCTTCCCTATGTGCTCGGCTCTTAAGTTTCTTATTAGTATCCTTCTACTCTCTGGCAGATTATAGATTCTAACAAAGAATGAATCATATGATTCTGCAAAAGACCTATCTATTTCCATCAATATGCTTTTGAGCGAACTGGACATCTCTTTGAGAGTGGGCATTGGCCTGTTTAGGATCTCCATTGCAAACTCTTGGTTAAACATTATAATGTCTCCAAAATCTACAAAAAGCGATCTTCTACCCTCGATAACCATCTCTTCGATTAAGCGTCTATACTTTAGCCTACCTTTTTCATCTTCAAATGTGCTTATGAAACGCTCAAATAGCTCTCCTACATTTAATTCTTTCAAAGCTTCATTAGTTGTAGGCTCCATTTATTCAAACTCCTCAAGTTTCCTTTTCCATGTTTCTAACATTTTCTTAATGTTTTCATAGAGAAATTTCTCTTCACTACTTATGTTTGAAATGTTCGAAGGGGAAGCTGACAAAGGGATGAAATGAACTATTTTACCTAGTCTAAGACTTATAAGCCTTTCAACCAGTCTTTTAATTCTCTTCCTATTCTCAGGATCCAGTTTTGATATCATGGAGTACGTATGCATGTACGGGAAAGCCCCTACCTCCGCCAAAACTCTACTCATAGTCCTCTCGTTGAATATACTGTTTTTAAGCTTACGCTCATCCAGCTCTCCAATTACTCTAACAAGATTATGTTGCTTAAGAAGCAAAGCCATCCAAAATGGCAGCATTACTCTAACGCCTTTGTCAATATTCCTTAAGGATATACCGCCTACGGTTATTTTAGGAGGCTTCTCTAGGAACTCAACTTCAACTTTAGCGGTCAACCCTTCGATCTTTAACAGGTCAAGTATGTAATCGTATAATGCCTCCATCATATCGAGGTCAATCTAAGATATCGGTTAAAAAGAATATAGAATTATTTATCGATACTCTAACCTTCGGCTTCCCTCTCTTGGAAGCCTTCCCGTGACAAGGAAGTTTATTTCTTCCGAGGAGAGACCTAGACTTCTAGCGACTTTCCTCCCATATTTTGGATTCGCCTCAAGCATTATTTTCAGGTATGGAACTATATCACGCATTGCACCCTTGGTTGATAAATGACACTTACGCGCTATTTTACGGCACATGTTTTCCAGATAATCTCGCTTCTCCTTAGTCAAGCTTGCCATCTTAACTGAGAGAGGAAACGTCATTCCACGTACAAATGATTTTAGACCTTTCCTGGCAGCTAATGGGACGGACGCTGTTAAAGCCATCATATATTTCATTAAATGCCACGCTTGTGTAGCGTTTGCTCTTTTACCGTATATGTCAGCCCATGATAGTACATCATAGACGTTTTTGATATCGCTAGGATCGTTTAGCGCCCTCCACACGTTTTCATTAACCCACTTTATCAGTAGGTCAAACTCGACCATACTATTTGTCAATGCAGCCATGGCCCTTGGAATTGAATCGGCTTTGAAAAATCGGCCAAGCGTCTCAAATATATTAAGTTCCCTATTTCTATATGCTACAAGAGCCTTAACATCATCTACAGTTACCTTCCTTCTTCCAGCTGCTATGAACTGGAGATCATTTATAGCAGATCTCATGTCACCGTAGGCTCTCTTAGCGATTTCTCTTAAAGCCATTGGATCACATTCTATTCCCTCTAGCCGACATATTCTCTCTAGGTTCCTCACAATGTCTCTCATTGACAGTCTCTTAAACTCTATTGGATAAGAGTATCTTCTAAGTGGGACAAGTTTTGGGTCATAGAAATTAGCTGCTGTTAGAACGACTGGAACTCTTTTAGACTTGATTACCTCTATTATTGCTGGGAGAGCACCTGTATCAAATTTTGAGAAAACTATGTCTACGTCATCGAAAAGAACCATTCTTTTACCGAACAATGTAGAGTCGTGGACGTGATCAAGTATCTTTTTTCGGATCACTTCAGCGTCTCTTGATTCACTTGCTGAAAACTCTATGAGAAAGAAGCCAAAATCTCTGGCAATACATATTGCAGCTGAAGTTTTACCCACTCCAGGGGGTCCATACAGGAAGGCAGCTTTTTCACGCCATAGCCCTTTAAGCAGCCAGTTTTTAAGCTCCTCCTTCGCTTTGTCATTTCCATAGACTTCAGCTAATCTCTTAGGAGCGTACTTTATAGTCCATGGAACTGGGCACATTTTACATGCCTTTCAAGGTTTTAAACTGAATACTTTCTACCTAGCAAGTAAAGCTCTGCAAGGAACATGTTAAGCTGTATATCCGGTGATGATCCCTCTACAAGCCTATAGTCTATTTCTCCAAGTGCCTTGATCAGCTTTATTCTATCCTCATGTGGAATGCCATCCATCCTAAGAATCTGACTATATGCCTCAGCAATTATATCAGATGGAGCTATTCCCTTCTCATAAAGTAAACTGTTCAGAAGCCTTCTAGCCTCCTCGAAGTTTCCTTTATAAGCTGTTTCGATCATTTGCTTGACTTCTACGGGGCTGGCTTTCCCAAGCACATCATAGACAAGGTCATACGTTATTGGCTTTTCAAAGGCAGCTACCGCTTGAAGAGTATTTATAGCTTTCCTCATATCTCCCTGTGATACCTCTATTATTGCCTCAAGACCATCATCTCTCAGATCAACGTTTTCGTTTTCAGCTATTCTCCTGAGCATTAACTCAACGTACTTTTTCTCCATTGGAGGGAATCTAAAGAGCGCGCATCTTGACTGTATGGGCTCTATAATTTTTCCAAGGTAATTGCATATCAAGATGAATCTACATGTTCTCGTGTATTTTTCCATTGTTCTTCTGAGAGCCTGCTGAGCATCTGAAGTCATATTATCTGCTTCATCGAGGACGAGAATTTTGAATGGAACACCACTTGGTATCTTAGCCTCAGCAAAGTTCTTAATCCTTCCACGGACAACATCTATCCCTCGTGCATCTGACGCATTAAGTTCTAAAAATGCGTCGCTGAAGTGTTTGCCAAGCATATCTCTTGCAAGACATAGAGCTGCTGTAGTCTTTGTTGTTCCGGGGGGTCCGGCGAAGAGGAGATGAGGCATCGTCTTGTTTTCTACAAACTCTTTTAGCCTTGCAACTATTTCTTCCCTGTCGACTATTTCATCGAGCGTTTTTGGCCTATATTTTTCAACCCATATCTCTAAGCTCATATTTATCACCTTAAAGTATTAGCTTGAGGTGTCGAAATCTATATACAGGATGTATCGTTATAGCTTTTTTACAATCTCACTTCTCAGCATGTTTAGCATGGATCGAAGATCTGATATAAGTATTGAAAGCTTCCTGTTTATTTCATCTACCAGGATCTTCCTAAGTTCATTACATTCCTTTCTCAGCTGGTCTATCTCCCTTTCATAGCTTTCAATTTTTTCCTTGTAGGATTTCTCTGCCTCAAGCAATCTCTCGCGCAGTATTTGGTTGTCCTTTTTCAGAGATGACACTTGCTCTTCGAGAGATGATATGTAATCGTGTAAATCTTTCTTTTCCTCCAGAAACTTCTTATACTGTTCCTTGTAGGATCTAATCTTGTCAAGTTCTTTTCTTAAAGAGTCTATTGTTTCCTGTAGAGAGGCGGCCTTTGAGCGTTCATGTGATAGATGATCCATGAGCCTTTTATTCTCCTCTTTAAGCTTATTCAAGGAATTTTCTGCTTCCGCGATTTTTGACTTGAGCCCCTCTATCTCGTTCAATAATTTTATCTTGTCTGTTTTCAATGTGATTATGGCATCGATTATGTCCTGAAAGAACATTTCTCTCAGCTGATTGGTCAGCATTGTGAATTCATCATTTATTTTCATAAACTCCTCCTCAAGCTCACTCTGGGGAATTGTATCGATTTTCTCAAGTAGTTCATTGCACTTTGAAAGTAGAATGAGATATCTTTTCTCCAGGTTTTCGTTTCCACACTGTGTCAACAATAGCTTGATTTTAGAAGTTAAGTTTAGAAGTGAGAGCTTAATATCTCCCATTTTATCTTTTCCACTCAGTAGCATGTTAACATCATTTAATTTTAGCTTGTAATTAAGATAAGTTAATGAGGTGCTAGACATGGGAGAGAAAAAGGAAATTCTACAGTGCCCCTGCGGCAGATGGATAGAATCACCATCCGATTACAAATTAATGTTCCTAAAAAAGCTTGACATGGAAATAGACATTCTTTGTCCAAATGATGCATGCTATCTAAAAGAACTTGGATGCATAACATTCAAAATCGAAAATGGAAAACTAGTATGGAAAGAAGCTAAGTTTTATCCACCATACGTAACATGGAATTACAGTCAACTAGGAAAGGAAAAAGCAGAGAAAATCATGAGGGAACATCTAAAGAAAATAGTAACTGAAAGAGTAGAATGGGAAAAAGTAAAAGAGGAAACTTTAAAGGCTATAGAAAGCCACTACGGCAAAAAAGAGGAGAAAAAGAAGGAAGAATAACTTAACGACATGCACGAGAAAAAGATTATAGCCAACCTTGTGAGAAAATTTGCTGAAAAACATAAACTAGACGAGAAAGCTTACAAGAGAATTTTAAGTGCAATAACCTCAGTGAGAAA
>Ga0209410_1000003_pt1 | contig 134711 bp, 147 predicted proteins | sample Mar14436cmmetaG_FD_184135 | JGI IMG/M metagenome (GOLD analysis project Ga0209410, IMG submission 184135) | Marine hydrothermal vent microbial communities from Guaymas Basin, Gulf of California to study Microbial Dark Matter (Phase II) - Marker... ... | reverse complement strand
GGACATAATAGTAGCTTATGGCCACCCAAACATTAAGGCAACACACAAAACAACATTTGAAGTTACTAAGGACACTTACTTGACTCCTAAAGGAGATTGCATTATAGGAATTAAAGCTGATAAAGCATTGTCTGATCTTAGTGATGAGCTGAAAAATGCACTGAAGAGAAGAGACGCTATTGTAAAACTGAAGCTTAAAGTCGACGATATTGAGGACGAAGTCACAGCCTACGGCAATCCCAGACTGATTCTAAGCAGTAAAAAGGACGCTGTAGTTAGAAAAAGCGACTATATTTGCGAAAGAACCCTAGCGATAAAAGCAGACAAAGCCGCTATGGATATCGATAGAAGGCTCGTCGAGAAGCTAAGGAAAGGAAAGAAACTAATCCTGGAAATAGCTGTGTTCTCTAGAAGCAGTTAAATAAGCCTGAAATGAAGCGAACCTCTGGGAATCTTCATATTATTAGGTTTAGAAAATAAGGAGCTAGTGTTAACTTCTCTCCGTTATCGATGCTATTACCTATTTATTCAAGGTCGGATTATTATCTGAAAATAGATTGCCACCTCGTAAAAACGCGTATTAGTTGGTGAGACGATGAAAGGCACGCTGATAAAAAAGCTTACAAAAAATCTCTCCAAATATATGTTAGTTTATCTGATACTTACAATGATTGCAGGAACTATAGTTAGCTACTTTTATTCACCAAAATTCCTTTCTAACTATCTATTATTAGTCGTATTTTTAATGATATATCCTATGATGGTCAACGTCTCGTTTGAGAGTTTAAAACAAATTAAAAAGTCCTATAAAACTGTTGCGATAGCACTATTCTTTAACTTCATTCTTGCTCCAATTCTATACTGGCTGCTTTGCACAATATTTCAAGCCCCAACAGATTTAAAAACTGCCTTACTTTTATTGGCTGTGGCACCAGCTTCAAGCATGGGTTTAGGATATGTGGGGCTGGCTGAAGGAAACATGATTTCGGCAAGTATGATAGTGGCATTGGCGTTTATCCTTTCTTTAATAGTCTATCCTGTAACTTTGCATTGGTTGAATTTGGGATATGGTGTTTCTCCTTTAAATGAAATTATAACAAACTTGGTTTTTGTCTTAGTGTTACCTTTAATCTTAGGGTTGGCTACAAGAGAAGCAATAATAGAGAAAAAGAACATAAACTTTAAGGAGGTTAAACCATATTTTTCCCTAGTTACCTTAGTTTTCCTTTACGTTTTAATTTTTATGATTTTTTCACTTAAAGGCCATTTAATAGTGGAACAGTGGGGGAAAGTTATTTTGATAGCACCTATCGCAATTTCCTTTTACTCAATAATGATACTAACCGTGCTTTTCTTCAACAAATATCTAGCAAAGCTTGATTATGAAGATAATCAGGCAATCGTATTTACTACAGTAAGCAAAAATGTTGCATTGACAATAGGTTTATTGGCAACGGTTTTTGGAAAAAGTGGCCATAGCATGGCAATGTATCCAGCGATAATCTCAATTTTCCAGATAATATTCCTAGTAACCTATTTACATTTCAGCTACAAGGTAAGAGCGTTAATGAAATCAAGTAGTATGTTATCTAAATAGATTATCCAGACCCTAATTTTTCATATTACCCTAACAATGTTAAACTTCAAACTCTTAGTTCAATACCTTCTTTAAAATTTATCCAAATTAACCTCAACATCCATCCCATCTCCTCATCACAATTTTTAGCTCAGAGAATAGAAAAAACCAGAGTTTTCTTTGGAAGGTTAACAACTGAAAAGCTTAAGTTTTGGTATATGGGCCCGCTGGGATTTGAACCCAGGATCTTCGGCTTAGAAGGCCGACGCCCTATCCAGGCTAGGCCACGGGCCCCTCTTAATATCAATATTACTGGAAGATGAATTAAAAGAATTTACTTAAAGTCTAAGAAATGGATCCCACCCAATGTCCTTTAAAAGAATGACACCATCTTCAGATTTGAGCAAAACTTCTTTACCTTTCCCCAGTACCTTTCCAAGATAGTTTATTTTAGCTCTGGTATTTTTCGCAAGTTCTTTCAAGATATGATCTTCATCTTTAGAGGGAATAGCGAATATTAAAGCGTAATCTTCACCGCTATAGAGTATACTTTCTGTGACTCTTTTCTCGGAGATTATATTTTCAGATAGTGCTTTTTGGAGTAAATGCGGTATAGGAATATTTTCCAGTAATATCTTAAAGCCGCTTGCATTGGAGAGGTCGTATAGTGATCTCACAAGGCCATCACTACAGTCGATGCAAGCTGGAACCCCGAGCTCACCTAGAAAAACACCCTCCTCTACATAGGCTTCTGGATAGAAGAATCTTCTAAGTATTTGCTCTCTAACCTTCTTGGGAAGAAAAACTTTTTGACTCAGTATGTCGAGGGCTATTCCAGTATATCCAAATTCTCCAATCGAATACAACTTGTAGCCTTCCTTCAATTTGCTTCTAGTCATAAGCCTGTTTGCAACTCCTATGGTTATAACATCTATAACGTTGTCATTACCTGTATTTAGATCTCCTCCACAAACATTCAAATTATATTCCTTTACAGCGTCTCCAATTCCATCGATTAGCTCCTCAAAATCCCTGAACAGCATGTCAAGTTTAACGGTCATGTTTAGAATTAATGTTATCGGTTTTGCCCCCTTTGCAGCCACATCACTGATTGAAGAGATCACACTTTTCCATCCAAGTGCATGGTATGGCATAGCTTTTGGCTTATCACTTGACTCCACTATTGAATCAGAGTTTACGACTATAAACTTGTAATCTAATGCTGGAAGAGCAACAGCGTCTTCTGGGTGAGGTAAAGCATTTACATCCATATTTGAGATTTTAATCTTTGAGCGTATGATCTCTATTAGTTCACGTTCACTAAACTTGCTTATAGGCTGACTAGACATCGTCGAAATTCAATAATGGAAAGACATGATATAATTGGATAGTTATGAAGAGGATATTAGTGACTGGAAGCGGTGGCCCCGCTGGAGTAAACTTTCTAATGTCTCTTAGAATATCTGGGGAAAAGATGTATATTGTTGGAACAGATGTTTCAGAACTTCATCTATATCATGCTAAGCCATTTCTCGATGCTACTTACAAGGTTCCTAAATGCGCTGAGGAATCATATATAGACGTGATAAATGAGATCATTGAAAAAGAAAAAATTGATCTCGTATATGCTCAGCCAGATATCGAGGTTCGAAAAATAAGCGATGAAAGGGAAAAAATAAACGCTAATATTCACTTACCTTCAAAGAGGACGATAATTATATGCCAAGACAAATATCTGAGCTGTCTTGAGTGGATGAAAAAGGGTCTAAACGTTCCCAAAACAATAGAGATTAGAAGAAATCACTTAGAAGACGATATTAGAAGAGCTTTTGATGAGTTAGGTTCCCCAATTTGGATTAGAGCTAAGCACGGGGCAGGCGGTAGAGGAAGTACTCCTGCCCATAACGAGGAAACTGCTTTGAACTGGGTAAAATATTGGTATTCAAGGGGGGTTAACTGGGAATTTATAGCACAAGAATATCTTCCGGGAAGAAACATAGCTTTTCAAAGTGTTTTCCATGAGGGAGAAGTTGTTGTATCACAGGCTAGAGAGAGGCTTGAATATATATACCCGCATTTATCTCCAAGCGGTATAACAGGAACTCCGGAGGTTTCAAAAACCATACATGATGATAAGGTTAATGAGATCGCTACGGAAGCTGTTCTTGCAATAGATGAAAACGCCACTGGAATCTTCTGCGTTGATTTAAAAGAGGGAAAAAATGGTGAAATTTATCCTACAGAGATAAATGCTGGCAGATTCTTTACAACCAGCTTTTTCTTCGCATATGCTGGTAAAGTTCTAAATGTATGGTACGCCAACATGCCGTATGTATATGTAAAGTTGGCGTTTGGAGAACGCGTTGAAAATGTGCAAAAATATAACATCCTTCCGGAGGGGATTTACTGGATAAGACATATAGACTGTGGAATAACATTGCTATATGAGAGAGAGGGTATAGAGAAACATCTCACCTTAATATAAACATCATAGCTTTGCCCAAGTCTATTTTTAAGAACTCTCTCTTAAGATCTTTCAAAACCATGGCAGGAATATCGATTATGTGGTTTACTTTAGAGACGACATCTACATCGCTGCTGGCTACAACATCGTAGCCTTTTGAGATGAGATACCTATCTGTTCGTTTAGTAGTTAAAGTGCATCCTGTATCCGCTAAACCCATTTCCTCGATTAAGGAGTTTATAAATTTGGATAGTTCACCGCTTTTACTTATCTGCGCATCTAAGACTATTTCAAAATAGCTAGGGTGCAAAGCGGACACTTGTTTAAGAAGCATTTGGACTGTATATTCAGTTTTATCAGAAAAGCGGTATGAATGCCTCTCTCGTATATCCCTTATCAAGCTGTCATCGCACAATATCACAGGATGGCCGCTTATTATGCTTTCAATTGTAATCAAGTTGTTGAAGCCATCTATACCTAAACTTCTACCTTTCACTTCACTAGGATCCAGTATTTTCTCTGCAATGGTGGATGAGAGCCATGTTGGATGTATGCACCTGTTAAGTATAGAAACTGCCTCCTTTGGAAGCCCATAGTAGCTTGCAATGAACTTAACAACAGAGGATTTCTTGAATCCGCGATCAAGAAATATCTTGAGGTCTTCACATGCTTTTCTAAGCTTCATAGTGTCAAAGTCATCAAAAATCATTTAGCATCTACTTGAGATTAATTTCTTAAGGCGGTTTATGAATTCATCTACGTTTTTCCTTGAGGAACACTTGACCAGTCCAAATGTCTTGCTTCCTCCTCCGCGACACTCTTTAACCTTTGAAATGATTTCTCTTATAATTTCCCCTACATTAAATCCAAGCTTTGCAAACTCTTTTCCGGTCATTATTCTGACAATGTTGCCTGTCTTCACTAATAGAACTAGGTTTTTATACATTGACGTAGAGAGTCTACCTAGCTTGTTTATATGGTACTCCTCCAACCCTTCAAGATCCAGCTCCACTAGATAGAGGTCACCTAATTTCTGGGAAAGGGGGCTTTCAGGTGAGAGAGATTTAGCAACCGTGTTTAGTAGTTTATCTACGGCTGTGTCAAGGCTTTTGGCCCTGTTGACAAGTGTAACAACCTTACGGACAGTATCTTCCCTAGAGGTTGACAAAATAGAGGCTATTTTATGGAGTTTTTCCTCGAGATCACGAGAGTATTGGAGAAGGCCATCTAGTGTACAGAACTCGAATCGGATAACGCCCTCCTGAATCTTGGTGACGTTAGTTATCTTTAGGGCACCTACCTCCGATGTAGATGAGCAATGTAAGCCTCCACAGGCTTCTGAATCCCAATTTTCTATCTCAACAATTCTAAGTTTCTTGTAGGGAACTACGCCTCCCTGATATATTTTGACACCCCACTTCTTTTCAGCTATTGTTCTAGGCATGATATGAACCCTGACTTTCCTACCTTCCTTTATAATCTTATTTGCCTTGTTCTCAATAGCGATAATCTGTTCACGTGTAGGAACTTTAAAGTGTGTCACGTCTAATCTGCTTATCATTGTTGATTTCTGAGCTCCAGCTTGCCATACATGTAGGCCTAAGACTCTTATAAGTGCTCCTAGGAGTATGTGCGTTCCAGTGTGAGCCTTCATTAGAGCGTATCTTCTATCCCAGTCTATTTCACCGACAACATTAACAACATCAGCTTTAATTGGCTTGTCAAGATAGTGAAGAACACGATTTTCAACGTCTATTACCTTCTCTACCATGTACTCTTCCCCGTTTATGAGAAGCCTTCCCTTATCGTATGGCTGACCTCCACCCTCAGGGTAAAAGAGTGTCCTATCTAACAAGATGATCTTTCCATCGTTGAAGCGAGCAAGAATTTTAGCTTTGAACTTTTTCTCATAAGGTTTTTCATAATACAGCTTATATGTTTCAGGATACTTTTTAACGTCTATAGAAACCGTTTCCTCTTCTTTAGTTTCCTCTATTTGTTCGTGTCTTTTAACAAGCTCCTTATAGAATTGTTCCTCGAAGCCTTCAGGTACAGTTATTCCATGCTTTCTTGCATACTCTTCAACTACTTCTAAGGGGATGCCGTGTGAATCGTATAAAGTGACTGCAGATTGTACGTCTACTGTCTTTTTGCCCCCGATATACTTTCCAACGATCTTCAGCGATTTTGATAGAAGTGTCTCGTATTTATGAGCTTCAATTTCAGCAATCTCTAGTATGGCTTTACGTGCTTTGCCCAGCTTTTCAAAATCCCTTGACCAGTAATCTATCTGCCATTTTATTATCTCGCTTATGGGAATTTCCCCTTTTACTCTACGTAGATGTCTTAGAGCTCTGCGTATTACAAGCCTTGACAAGTATCCTACTCCACTATTGGATGGAAGAGCTCCATCACAAACCATGAAGGCAAAGCATTTAGTATGATCAAGTATCGAGAAAATTGAGAAAATTTTCGTTAAATAATCTCGTTCATCAGTGTTCATTTTCAAGAGAGCTCTAGACAAATCTCTTTCACTATTTAGATTCAGGATGAGTTTATTGAAGATCTTGCCTTCATAGGGAATGTTCAAGTTCTCAAGTAATTTATCCAGGATGCCTGGGTATATAGCCTCAAACGCTGAGGGAGTGCCACTCATATACCACGAAAATCTTTCCATTCCATACCCTGTGTCCACAACCTTAATTGGCATCTTAATATACTCATCACCTATAACCTTAAACTCCATGAACACAAGCGTGGAAAGCTCTAGTCCATCTACAAGGCATTCGACGGATGGACCTGCATTACCTCCTCCTTCCCAGAAGCTTTCTTTATATGTGACTTTTTCCTCTGGGATTCCCAAGCACTCCGTTGTAAATTCATGGCAGAACTGCACAGTCTCCTTCTTCCAATAGATCCAATCTTCCTCTCTGTTAAAGGCATGATGCCCACCCATTTCAAATATTGAGAGATGCCTTCCCAAAGTCAAGCCTACCTTATCGATGTCCTCGAGTCTGATGCAGGGTTGCACTACAACTAATGGGTTAGCTGGAGGCTCTACTATACCATCTGTGACATAAGGTTGGAAATCAATTATGCTGGCTATGGTCAAGTATAGGTCCGTTCTCCATCTGGCAACTGTTGGATAAGGCTCTATTATCTCGTGGCCTCGCTTGTTAAAAAATTCCTTGAACTTTTCCCTTATGTATCTAACCTCGAATACCCGTCCTTCACCATCTATGAAAGTGTAAGGAGAACAGGGAAATTCTCCGCATGTATCTCTACGCTTTGTTGCCCAGAAGTATTCTCCACAGATTTTACATTTGAATCTCTGAAGTCCAAGTTCGCTAAGAAAATCAAATGAATTTTGAGCGTTAAGTGACATGCTTCTATCCAAATAGAGCAGCTAAACCAGCTACCGCTTCCTCTTCCTTTTTCTCCTCTTTCTTTTCCTCTTCCTTCTTTTCCTCCTTGGCTTCCTCTTCCTTCTTGACCTCCTCTGCTGGCGCTGGGGCTGCTACTGGCATTGCCATCGTGGATTTTATGACCTCGTCAATGTCCACCTCCGACAGGGCTGCTACTAGAGCCTTTATTCTGGCCTCGTCGTATTCTATTCCAACTGCCTCAGCAATTTTCTTGAGGTTTTCCTCTGTTATCGGCTTTCCTGCGGAATGTAAGAGCATTGCGGCGTAAATATACATCATGCCACTTCACCCCTGTGCCTTACATTTTGGAATAAACGTAATAAATATAAGTTTTTACTCGCCTTTGGATATCCTCTGGTCAAGTGCACATGCTATAGCATATGCCCTCTTTATCAGCTCGGGAAGAGTCTCCCTTGATATGTAATCTATGGCCAATGCAAGGGCCATTGCTTTCTGATATGCCATTGGAATGGAGAACCTCAGAATTGATGGGTCTTCGTATCCTATATTTACGGCGACCTTGAAGACGTTGGAGACAGCCTCTTCAAGCTGCTTTCTATACTTTTCGACATCAATGTATAGATCCTTGCTTGGAATAACTACTCCATCTTCATAAGCTGCATTGAGCTTGAGCTCAGACTCTATAGGTTTAATGTTTAGTCTTGAAAGCATTATGGCTAACTTTTCTGATATTGGTTCTCCCTTTCTAACTACAAGTGTATCCTTTGCAATCCATATTGTTCCCGATTCTATTCTGGTTGGGATTCCAAGTTCCTTGAACTCTGAAAGCACTGGTCCAGGGGCCAGCCCTGTGTTCCCAGCTCTTATGATGATATCCTCGGGGGCGATATCTCCAGCCTTGGCAAATGCTTTTACTCTATTTTTCCTAAGGAAGGAGGCTAGCTTGAAGGGGTTAACGTTTGTACAGACTATGGCTGATGGACCTTCTAAATATTTCGCTAACTGGGAAAGATTTGGCCTACCATTTTTTTCAAGATTTTCAAAGGCGATCTTCATAAGTGTATTCTTAGAAACTTTTATTTTGGCCCAACCACGCAGCTTCTTTCTAATTTCATGAAGCTGACTGCTCTTTATACCATAGATTGAGGCGACGGCAACTACCTTATACTTTTTAATAAGGTCCATAAGCTCCTGTACTATCTTAATTTTCTTTGGGTGTACTCTTCTGCCTTGCTTGGTTAAGGCAACCGCCATCGGTAACCCTCCTTTAATATACTTGGACTGCAGGGCCCATGGTCTTTTTAATGAATATGGATTTAATGTTTCTAACACCCTGTGGCAAGGCGTCCTTAACGCTGTTGATTATATCAATTATGTTCTCAGCTATAGATTTTTTATCCATTTTCTCATGTCCAACTTTACAATGCACCATGGGAGATTTCCTAACTCTTATTCTGACCGTTCTCATCGAGTCCTCAGCGATCTTATCGAGTTTCATTGCAGGAGTTAAAACTGTAGGCATTTTCCCACGGGGGCCTAGTATTGCGCCTAGAGAACGACCTATGACAGGCATCAGCTGTGGAATAGCATAAAAGAATTCATATTGCCTAGCAAGCTTCTTTGCTTTTCTCTTATCTCCAGCCAACTTACCTAGTTCCTCACTAGTTATGCATGGAATGTTAAGTTTCTTCGCGTTAAGGGCAACTTCGCCATCTGCGAATATGCATATGCTTGGTTTGTCCGTTATCGGATTTCTCACTTTCACTGTCATGTTTATTCTGTTTTCAGGTTTTTTGAGGTCTATATCCCTGAGGTTAATGTATAATTCAATGGCTTGGTTAAAGTTTCTCGGTTTTGAAATCTCATCGAGCTTTTCAAGACAGGATACTATGTTCTCGGTGGATATTGCCTCTGCTAAGCTAATTTTCTTCTCTCTTCTATTGCTCTTTTTTGCCATTATTAAACCTCCTCAATCGATTTAGAGAGTTCCTCCTCGAGTTCCTTTTCGTATTTGGATATTAGCTCATCGTGTACTCCTTGATCCACTTCCTCCTGCACCACTCGAGGATCTTTACCTTCAATCGTTACACCCATACTTACACAAGTTCCCAAAACTTCTTTTACGCATGCTTTCAACGTGTTAGCTAGGCTATCTTTGAACTTGAGCTTTGCTATTTTCACTATTTGCTCCATGGACAGATCTCCGACGACCTCATCTGGAGTTTTTGAGGACCCTTTTGGAGCACCTATCTCTTTGAGTATTAGAGCCGATGTTGGTGGCACACCTACCCTTACCACGAACTCTTTTGTCTCTACGTCGACCTCAACTTCAACTGGAACTTTTAAACCTTCAAAATCCTTGGTCTGTTTATTGATCTCTTGAACTACAGCGTATAGATTTACTCCAAGTGGACCTAGGGCTGGTCCAAGCGGTGGTCCTGCTGAGGCTTGACCCCCGGTAACCATCACCTTCACTACTTTTTTCTCGCCCATCACTTTTCACCGCTTTTCACTTTTTTAACGTAGTCTACGTGCACAGTTATAGGCACAGGAACCTCAGTCTCCTTTAGTAGTAATATTACCTCATTCCTAGGTTTAATTATTCTTTGGATGGTGGCTCTCATTCCTCGGAAAGGCCCTCCAATGATTTCAACTTCGTCTCCTGGGTTAAGAGTGTCGATTATAGACTTGGGTACCAGAAGGTCTTCAAGTCCACTATCTACTCTTCCAGGAACTCTACCTTTGATATCTTTTACACCTGATAAGAGGAACTCAGCTTCTCCAGTGTCTTCAGTTTCAACGAACATGTAACCCTTTATTATCTCTGGGAGAACTATCGCTTTGATCTTGTGTGGTCTTGAGGAAAGATGAGACTCTAGTATCAGAGCTAAACTACGCTCTCTTCCCGAGACTATTCTAAACGTTATTATATTCGTCTTAGTTTTCTTCTCATGTTTTTCTTCGGACATCGTGTATCACTTTATGGAGCTATCCTTACAGTAGCGAATATGATGTTGATTATAAATGCTATCATCCCTATGAGCAGGAAACCCAAGAATACTATTCTAATACCTAATTTGAGCTCGTTAAATGATGGGAGTACGAGGCATCGGGATAGGCGTTTAACTCCATTCACAAAATCCTTGAGGTTCACGGTAGTCTCACCAGCCCGAGCAGATATGCTATTATAGCTTTCCCAGAGTGCATTCTATTTTCAGCTTGGTCAAAGATTATTGAATTGGGTCCATCCATTACATCATCTGTTATTTCATATCCTCTATGAGCTGGAAGACAATGCATGACAACTACATCATCTGGAGCATGTGAAAGTAGCTCTGCATTAACCTGATATGGTTTGAAAACTTTAACTCTAATATTTGCCTCAGCCTCCTGCCCCATGCTTACCCATGTATCAGTGTAGACTACGTCAGCGTCTCTTACTGCAGTTATTGGATCATTGAGTACCTCAACTTTGCTCCCGCTCTTCTTTGCATTTTCAAGAGCAGTTTGCACAACATCTGATGGGGGCTCATACCCTTTCGGAGATGCAACTGTAATGTCCATTCCAACTTTACTGCACCCAATTAGCAGAGAGTTGCATACATTGTTTCCGTCACCGACGTAAGCTAGCTTTAGACCCTCCAACTTCCCCTTATGCTCTAGTATTGTGAATAGGTCAGAGAGAATTTGACATGGATGGAATTTGTCGCTTAACGCGTTTATTACAGGCTTGTTTGAATATTTAGCAAGTGTTTCAACAAACTTTTGTTCAAAGACCCTTGCAGCTATTATGTCAACATATCTTCCAACAACTCTTGCAGTATCCTCTACAGTTTCACCACGTGAAAGCTGTGCATGAGACTCCATGAGAAAAATCGAGTAACCGCCAAGATGCGCCATAGCCGTTTCTAGGGATACACGAGTCCTAGTAGATGGTTTTTGGAATATGAGTAGCATAACTTTACCTGAGGCTATGCCCTGATATTTCCTAGGATTCTTCTTCATGGCTTCCGTGAGCTTTATGAGAGCTAGGATTTCCTCTCTGCTATAGTCTTGGAGTGTTAGGAAGTCTTTTTTCAACGTCTACTCCTCCAGTATCTTTTTGACAAAGTGATCGGGAGTAAATACCTCTATGTCATCATAGGACTGCCCGATACCTATAAATAATATAGGCTTTTTAAAAGTGTATATCAAGGATATTAATATTCCTCCCTTATCATCTGCATCACATTTTGCAACGATGAATGCATCAAAACCAACTTCTTTATCAAATATATCTGCTTGATATATCGCATCATTTCCTGTTAGGGCATCAAGGACCAACACAGTAAGATCTGGTTTCGCCACCCTCTTTATTTTCTTCATTTCTTCGAGTAAGTTTCTGTCAGTGTGCATTCTACCAGCGGTGTCTATTAGAACAACGTTAAATCCTCTAGCCTTGGCATGCTCTATTGCATTAAATGCTACAGAAGCAGGGTCAGCTCCATACTCGCCTTTTATTATTGGAATATTAAGTCTTTGAGCATGTATTGAGAGCTGCTCAATAGCCCCTGCCCTAAACGTATCACTACATGAAAGAAGTACCTTGTAACCTCTTTTTCTTAGATAATTCGCCAACTTGGCTATCGTAGTGGTTTTACCCACACCATTTACCCCTAGAAAGAGTATTATAAAAGGCTCCCCTGGAGAACTTTTTAACTTCTCCGATATCAAGCTCTCGATTCTAGGGTACGATATATCCTCCTTTAGAATGCCTATGATGGCGTCCTTGACAAGCGACCTCAAATACTCCTCAACATTTAAGAATCTTTTAACTTTGCTTCCCAAAAGCTGGTCTCTGATATTAGATAGGATTGCATCGCAAGTTTCAACTGCGACATTGTTTGATATAAGCTCAATCGATAATTGCTGTAAATATCTGTTAAGCTCTTCCTCAGAAAGTGTTCTAGATGATATATTCTCCTTGAAACTTGAAAAAGCTTGCCTTAAACCTTTGAACATGGCTAACCTTGAACTGTTCTGTAAAGGGCTTCAATTTTTGACCTAAGTCGAAGCATCTCTTGGGCAATCTCGTTTAGACGAGTCTGTAGAACACTTATGGCCTCATCTAACATTTTTATTTTATTGTCTAAGTACGCAGTGGCCTCCTTCACTGTAAGCTTAGCAACAACATCCTTTCCTAGGGAAACCATAACTTTGCTCTTGTTAGATAACTTTGATACCAAGAAGATGCCTGAACCCATTCCTGACAGAAAATCGCGGTCTTTAATCTCCTCAAATGAGTCAAGTAATGACTTAGCTGCAAGCGCCTCTCTATATGATAAACGTAAGCTATCTATTTGGGACTGTATGTAGTTTAAGGTATTTTCATAGGTCATATACTGTTGAAGATAATCACGTAGAAGCGACTCCTTTTTCTTAGAAGCTTGCTCCTTCAACTTTCTTCCTCCGGTAACTTAACATATACCACATGTGTCTCGTCTTCTCTCCTAACTTTCTGTACAAGCACCTTGATCCTAGCTGGAGGTTTTTTAGCTCCTCTCGCCCATATAGCCTCATTGACTTTAGGATCTATTCTTATTAGTTCATCCTCCTCCACTTTCATGTGCCTTTTAACGAATCTCCTGAGAGCATTCACTGCAGCTTTTGCACGCTTTACCCTAGTCTTCTTTAAGAAATGTCTTCTGAGCGGGACGGTGTATATCCTTTCTTCAATTACCTCAGTAATTCCCTCTTCAGATGACATTTTAACCCCTCTTTAATTTACTGCTTCTCCAATGTTTTCTTGCGGGATTTTCTCTGACTTTCATTTTAGTTTTCATTCTAATCCATACTGGGAGAGGTTGATTTTGTTTGACACATTTCCCAAGTCTCTTTTTGTATGCTGCAGGCTTATTTCGTGCCATTTTTACAACCTCTTTATTCTATATCCCCTTCTCTTCTTAACTAATCTTGCAAGCATTCTTTTAAGTTCATCATCTGTTATCTGCCTATTGATTCTACCCATTTGATATAGAGATATGAGATAATTTTCAAGCGCTGCAACAAGCTGAGGGCGAATCAGCCTCAGATTTGCTAGACGAGATCTTGCCTCAGGAGTTAATATCTGCCTCAAGATCAACATTTTCTCAACTTCAGCTGCAGCCCGTTCCTCCTCTCTTTTTTTCTCTTCCATTAGAGCCTTAAGTTCCTCCAGTTTTCTTCTTCTAATTTCCTCAAGTTCTTTATCACTCATTTTCTCTCAGCTTGATATTCCTTTTTAACGATTAGAGTGCTAATCTTGTCTAGAAGAGATTTTCCCTTAGGAGTTAAGACCCTTCCTTTCGGAGTCTTTTCCACAAGTCCTGCATCCTCAAGCTGTAGTAAAATTTTTCTTATTATTCCTCCAGCTGCTTTCCTGCTGTGCTCCGGGCTAGTCCTATCTCTTCTTCTTCCGCCATACATCTTCCTTAAGCGTTCTATTCCTATAGGGCCATGGATGTATATTTTCCTTAACAGGCTGGCTGCTCTAACATACCACCAGTCCTTGTTATCTGGGGGTCTTATGTTATGCGATGAAAGCTTTACGTACATTGCCCACTCTGGCGGCTTAACTTCCTCTACATGCTTTTGAAGGTATTCGCTCAGCTTATCGATTAGATCTGCAGGTCTTACATCGTATACTGTAGGCATTCTTCCCCACTCGCCACCTGCATTTATTGTTTAGTGTATAAACTCCTAGGTTCAAAATAACTAATTAGGGGATAAAATATATTTTATAGCTACTTTAACGGGATGCGCCTAACATTGCCACAGTTTAAACACCTAATTTCTACATATCTGTGAGGAGAGGAAACTATCCTAGTGCTCATTGTTAGACCTGGTACTAAAAATGAACCACATTTTCTACATAAAACATATTTTAGAAGTTTAGGCATTTTAACACGGCTTCTCTTCGATATTTCAAAGGCCAATGAAACATATCTGCTAGCAAGCCTGATATCACGTCTGTAAACTTTAAATGCCTCATTAAGGAGAATCTGCATTCTCTCAGCAGCTATCCTTTTTATCTTGGCCTGCCTTAGCTTACGTGCCATTGGATACCAGCTTAGATGAATAATAAAGAGGTGCGGCTGCCGGGATTTGAACCCGGGTCTTCGGCGTGGCAGGCCGACGTCCTACCAGGCTAGACTACAGCCGCTTCTAGGTGCCGCGGGCCGGATTTGAACCGGCGATGACCAGGTCTTCAGCCTGGCGCCTTCCCGGGCTTGGCTACCGCGGCCTCCCCCGCGGCTTATGGGCCGGCTGGGACTTGAACCCAGGACCTCCGCCGCGTCAGGGCGGCGTCCTACCGGACTGGACGACCGGCCCATATGGTGGACCGGGTGGGATTCGAACCCACGACCTCCGCGACGCCAGCGCGGTGCGCTTCCAGCTGCGCCACCGGCCCATTATCCAATTTATTTACTATGTTTCCGGGTTCTATTAACTTTTTTATTTAAGAAGCTGTAGCTTCTGATTCTCTTAGATCTTCCAAATCCGCATGCAGCACATACCTTCTTTCTTACATGGTAGGCATGCCTGCCACACCTTCTACAGACTATATGTGTTTTACCTCTAGACTTTTTACCGAATGAAGCTGTTCCTTTCGTCATTCTTGATCACACGAGGTTATCATTACTATTGTATCTCCTCGTAGGATTATTTTACCCAGGTATTCAGTTGAGTCATCTTCCCTTATCTCTTCAGCATCGTCTAGTATTATGTTCACGTGCTGATCATATCCTAAGAGCTTTCCACGGATTTTCCTGTTTCCCTTCAGTTTCACAAGCACATACTTGTATATGGATTTCTCAAGTATTGACTGTACAACGTTGATAGGCATACCTGTATCACTTTCCCTCAGTTGTATTATGTCGTTAAGATTTTAGCTTATACTTATTTAAATTTTATTGAGAGTTGAAATAGGTATTGAAGAAAAATGTCAAGGGGCGTACTGATGCAAAAAAGAAGTGTTGGATACGGGGCAGAATCAAGCAAGATATACATTATGTCTGTTATGTTCAAGAAGTTTGATGATGTCTACATTATAGAAGAAGAGCTTAAGCGAGGAAACATAGTTATCGTGAATATTTCAAGGTTTATGACGCCTAGCAAGATAGCTGAGCTTAAGCAGATACTGACCGTGTTAAAGAAAATGGTTAGCAGACTTGGGGGAGACATTGCAAGACTTGGAAATCAAAGGATAATTTTAACACCTTCATTTGTTGAGATCGTGAAAGGAGAAGAAAGAAGGTGAAATTACTGTAAAGAAATCGTATCTCCTATAGATGGAGCTAGTACCTCAATCTTGAATTTACTGTGCAAATATCTTGACAAGTACATGATCTTGGATATTTCACCGTGATTCACTATGATTCTCTTCGGCTTGGGATTAATCCTATAGAGGTAGCTTATAGTTTCTCGTAGGTCAGAGTGACCGGAAAAGCCAGTTATAGTATGTACTCCAAGTTTTATCTCCAGAGTCTCAACTCTGCCATCGGGAGTTGTTAACTTAAGTAATTTAGCACCATCTTGGATCTGCCTTCCAATAGTGCCTTCTATCTGGTAGCTCACAAATATGAGAGCATTCTCTGGATCTGCGGCGATCAACTTTAGATATTCAAGAGAAGGGCCTCCACATAACATGCCGTTCGTCGCTAAAAGTATTGAAGGACCACCTTGAGCTATTTCGGAGAGTTCATCAATGTTTTTAATGTGATCGATATCTTCCGTAACAAAGAGCTTACCGTACATGACGTCTTTTTCTATCCTACGTGAAAGCATAGAGGGGCGCATCGTGTGTATGGCAGTTGCATCGTGCACGAGACCACTAGTATATATAGGAATTTCAGGGATTAGTTTTCTCTCCTTGCATATCTTTAACGCCACTAGCATCTCTTGAGCTCTTCCAACAGCTGGGACGGGTATAAGAAGCTTTCCTCCATTCTCGGCTGTTTCCTTAATTATTGAAGCAAAGCGTTTGAGAGCCTCCTCCCTAGATGGGAAAACGTCATTTGGGCCACCATAAGTGCTTTCGATGATCAATGTTTCAAGTCTTGGAAAAGATGATGCTGCAGCGTCTAGTAAAAAGGTATTTGTGGCTTTGAAATCACCTGTATATATGACATTGTGCAATCCTTCTCCGATGTTTAGATGTATTATGGATGAACCTAGTATGTGACCAGCATTTCTAAGAACCAGTTTTATGTCAGGAGAGATATCTGTAACTTCATTGTAATCTAGAGGAATTACATGAAGCATAGTTGTTTCGATATCCTTAGATGTATATGGCGTGTAATGTCCTTCCTTCTGTAATACATCAATATAATCGCTAAGTATTAGAAACATGAGGTCGCGTGTAGCAGGAGTACAATACACAGGGCCTCGATATCCATACTTAAACAGAAACGGAAGTGCACCACAGTGATCAAGATGGGCATGACTAATTATTATAGCGTCTAAATCCTCAATAGAGAAATTTTCCAGGTAAAATGCAGGGTATGAATTGAACATCGAGTTTAAGCCTGGTTTGACTCCGCAGTCAAGGAGAACAGAACTTTCACGAGTCTGAACTAAAATGGCTGACCTTCCAACTTCTCTTGCTGCTCCAAGAAAAGTTAACCTTATCCAAGTTAAGTTTCTCAGTTTATCCTTGGAGAATATGGTTGGCCTCGAAATTCTCTCTCCCACACTTCTAAGGAAGTTTACACGTTCCTTATCATGGCGCACATATAACGAGCGAAGCTTATGAATAATAGGTGTATTTATGAGAGGTTTTCTAACTACCCTAACCTTCCACTTTATCTCATGCATCAACTGACGTATAACTTTACCATCCTTTCCTATAACAACGCCCGGTTTAGCAGCTTCTATAACAACTTCTCCCAGTATAGGGTAAAAGTATATGTTGCTTATACCTGCCTCGGGAGGAACAATCTTAAGTATTAACTCTTTTGCCTTAGCTTCATCTAGCCTTATAGATTCATCCGGCCTGATGATTATTCTTCTCTTGAGTGATCTTGCAAGATCCTCGGAAATACGAGTGTCCTCTAGCAACTCTGGATTTTTTGTATAAAATACTAGTGAAGCCCCCTCATAGTATGCTTTTGTTATTTCAACGCCTTTACTTATAAACTCTCTGATTATTCTTTTTTGACGTTCCTCGAACGATTCCATAACCATCGCCGCTTAGGACGTGGCCTCCATAATTCTTCTGATATCGTCTGGAGTGAATTTATGAAAACCAGTTTCGTCGATAACTATGCAGTCTATACCATCTCCCGTTGCAAGGTCACGTTTTATAGCTGAGGAAAGTGCTCTAATACATAGTTTGACAGCCTCTTCCTTTGTCAAGTTATCTCTGTAACCCTCTTCTAAAATGCCATAAGCTATCATCGAGCCTGATCCTGTTGCGCAGTAATTTTCTCTCGTGAGATTGCCAAAAAAGTCAAGGACATATATGTGAGGACCTGCTTCATCTATTCCAGCAACGATGACTTGAACAAGATATGGAAGATTTCTATTCTGGAATAGAATTAGCGATACGAGATTTGCAGCTGCTTTTATACTCATTTTAGTCTCGTACATAAACGAGTATAGATTAACATTGGCTTTTAAGATGTCTACTATGTTTTGGGCGTCAGCAACAGTACCAGCTATGGTTACAGCCATATGATCTGAAATTTTAAGTATTTTTTCCGCTGTTCTATGTGCAACATAGCGCCCAGAGGTGACCCTTTTATCAGCAACTAGGACCACGCCACTTTTAAACACTACACCTACCGTGGTAGTTCCCTTTAATGCTAGTTCACTTACTTTCTTTATGTCTTCCAACATTTTGTTCACACCACTAGCATAAACTTTGTGAACTTGATTGTATAGGTGATGTGTTTAAGCAAATAACCCTCATGGACACAGTGGCTCCTACGGTCAGAGTTAAATTGAGTAACTGAAATGGTGAGATGTTTCAAAATAAGTTAAGGATAAAGCTATTTAAATGTTTAATAATGGCCCTTAGATTTTGATGAAAATATCTGGAAGAAGTAAATTAAAAACTTTAGTTAATAGATAGTGAGGATTGAAGAATGCAAGTCTTGAAAAGTATCCATGTTATGGAGCTCCCACGCGAAGTTATAGTTGGGACCGATGCCATACATCATGTCCCTGAAGCATGTAGGGAGATAGCTCGTGGCAACATACTAGTGGTATCTGGGCCACATACGATAGAAATAGCGGGAAAACGTGTAGCGAATCTCATTAAAAGTTCACTTAACGGGAGAGTATACACAGAGATCGTTCAGAGCTCAACTATCGAGGAAGTAAAAAGAGTAGTTGAGGTAATGAAGAGAAAAAATATCAAGCTGGCATTGGCCGTCGGAGGAGGAAAAGTAATTGATGTTGTTAAACTTGCATCGACTAAGTCAGGAATTGACTTCATCAGCGTCCCAACATCGGCTTCAAATGATGGAATAGCTTCTCCATTCGCATCCATACTTAAGGATGGCAGAAGAAGGTCATTTAAAGCTCAGATGCCCTATGCAGTTATAGCAGATGTAAGTATAATCAGTAAAGCTCCTTATAGGCTATTTGCTAGCGGATGCGCTGATGTGATATCAAACTACACAGCTGTTAGAGACTGGAAACTGGCTTACATGCTTAGGAATGAATATTATGGTGAATACGCAGCCATGTTAGCTGAACTGAGCGCTGAAATAGTGATGAGAAACGCTGAACTTCTCAGACAGTATAATGAATTATCTATAAGAACTCTGCTGGAGGCGTTGATAAGCAGCGGAGTAAGTATGGGGATAGCTGGCTCAAGTAGGCCTGCAAGTGGTTCAGAACACCTATTCGCTAAAGCCCTTGAAATGATGACCGACAAAGGGTTACATGGAGAGCTCTGTGGCTTAGGAACCATAATGATGGCATGCCTACACAATGCTGATTGGAAAAGAGTTAAGAGAGCTCTAGCAACTATAGGGTGCCCGACTGTATGTACTGAGCTAGGAATACCTCCTGAATACGTGATAAAGGCTCTAACCATATGCCACAAGATTAGACCGAATCGATATACAATTTTGGGAGAGAAGGGGCTCACTTGGGAAGCCGCTGAGAGGTTAGCAAAAATGACGGGGGTGATTCCGTGAGCGAGAAAAAAATTACTACTTTCGTTGGGGAGGCTCAGGCAATTGAAGGACTAACATTTGTATTTGTTGGCAAAACCACTGAATGCGATGAATGCAAACTTAAACCTGTGTGTATAGACAACCTCGAAAAAGGTAGAGTATATAGAGTAGTCTCGGTCAAGGATAAAGTGCATAGTTGCCCCATACACAAGGATCATGTACGCTTAGTCGAGGTCGAGATAGCTCCGATAGATGTGCTAATAGATCCAAATCTGGCTTATGAGGGGGCGATAATAACCTTCACACCACTACTATGTCATGAAGAGAGATGCAAGTATTACAGATACTGCCATCCTCCAGGACTTAATCCTGGAGAAAAATGTAGAATTATAAAAGTGAAAAAGAAAGTTCAATGTCCAATAGATGGAGTACTTATGAAGGCTACTGTGATTCCACAGCTATAGAATTAAGAGGATTCCCTTGAGAAGCGATCGATGAAGACTACTGAGGAAATGTCCTTGAAGTACTTGAATATATCCATGCTAATACCCTTTTTCATAATTGCAGCATTTGGATCGCTTATGTAGTGCTCTGGCAGAGTTATTTGCACTTCCTTTTTCTTCGGGGATAACCTTACATTTATGTCCTCTAGATTGATGCCCTTAATCCTCTTCTTCACTATATATTTAACTTTCTCCTTGTCATCTGTGATTTTTTTCAAGATTTTAAACGTGAATTCCAGAGTCTTCCCTGCCAATGGATGGTTAAAGTCAACAATCACCCTGCCACTTCCAATGAGCCTTACTATGCCAATTCTTCCTCCAATTTCAATTTCTTTGCCTACCTCTGGTCTAATGTTTTTCCTTCTTAACTCTCTGAAGCTGAAAGTTTCGATTTTCTTGGGATCTATTTTTCCAAAGGCCTTCTCCGGAGGAACCTCTATTTTATACTCTTTACCCACAACCTTTCCACTAAGGGCCTTATCGAAGGGTTCTAGAAGCCATCCCTCCCCTACAATGATTAGCTCTGGTTCATATATCCTGTTGCTTTCCACGATTCCATATTTTTCAGCTATGTCCTTTCTGGTTGTGTATATTATCTGATCCGTGTCGACGACTCTTTCAGTATAATCTAACAATATGAAATCCCCGTTCTTCACCTTATCAACTGTCTTCTGTTTTGTTGCCAATTACTACACCTCTTAGCAGTGATCGTAGGTATTTGTATTAATGCTTTTACAAGTTTTATCTGATTATAATTTATTCTTAAAAATCTTGATTGCACTCGACACCCCGCTTCCAGGTTCAAAGTTCCAGCCAATTTCACTAAGCACTAACTCCATTGTGGCAAGTGTTGTTAAGATCTCTCGTTCGCCTATTATATTCATGTGAGCAACCCTGAAAATTTTACCCTTTAGATGCGCTTGACCTCCAGCAACGAGTACACCATGCTTTTCCATAAGACCCCTGAACTGTGAATCAGTTATGCCCTGTGGATAAGAGACTGCAGTTAAGGTGTTTGAAGCATAATTTTCATCTTCGAATAGTGGGAGGTTCAACGCTTTAACCCCCTCTCTTAAAGCTTTTCCGCATAATCTGTGTCTTTTCACTCTTTGCTCGAGACCTTCTTCCTTTATCATAGTCAATGATTCTCTTAGACCGAAAAGCAATGTTATTGCTGGAGTATATGGGGTTTCCCTTTTTTTCTCAAGGCTTTTCTTGTATCTTTCAAGGTCGACATAGTATGAGAATTTGTTTGATTTGCGATTCTTGATTTTTTCCCATGCTTGCTCATCTACCATTATAAGTGAGAGCCCTGGAGGGCATCCTAGGCATTTCTGCGACCCCGTAACTAGAACATTTACCCCCCACTTGTCTGGGAAAACGTAATCTCCTCCGACTGAAGTTATCCCGTCGACTACAAGTATTAGATCATTTTCCCTGCATATCTTGGCTATTTCAGGGAGAGGATTCAAAATTCCAGTAGATGTTTCATTGTGGCAGATAGTAGCTATCGAAGCTTCTGGATGCTCCTCAACTGCTTTCTTAACTATGTCTGGTGTGATAGCTTTCCCCCATTCTACAGAATAAGTGTGGCACTTAGCTCCAAAAGCTTGGCATATCTCAAACCATCTTTCACTAAACTTTCCGTTTATGAAGCATATAACCTCATCACCTGGCTCGACTATGTTTGATATCGCTGCTTCCATAGCAGCAGTGCCCGAGCCCGTTAATATAAAGACATCGTTTTCCGTTTGCATTACATACTTTGACAATTCAATGCATTCCATGAAAACTTTTCTAAAGTTTTCTGTTCTGTGATGACAGATCACTCTATTCATTGCCTCATAAACTCTTGGATGAATGGGTACTGGTCCGGGGGTCATTAACAGCAAGTTTCTTTCGTCATACATTTTCCATCACCGCCACTTATTCTACATACGGTGTTTTAGGCTTATAATAGAATTTCACCAGTACGTCATTCGGTTGAACATTTTATATCCTTCATCAGATGAAGAAACTTTTCTTAGTCTTTCCTCTCCTTTTATAGAGTCTATTATATCAGCTACAGCTTTTGGAACGAGCTTTCTCCATTTAGAGTCTCCCTTGAGCATTAACTTCCTTATGTAAGTGGATGATAGAATTTCTCGCTTATACATTGGTATTTTTTCTACCTTGTATCCTCTACTGGTAAATAACTCTATGACCAAGGGGTTATTGGAGAAAACGATATTGAAGTTGGGCACAAGTGACTCTACATGTGCAACCCATATGTTATTGTTATGTACATCAACTATGGGAACTATATACACTCTTGACAGATTGATACCTGTCTCCTTAAGTGCATTTTTTATCATGAGGATGCGTTCGCCAGCTGTGAAAGGATTCTCTATTGAGTAGCTATACTGTGCACTACCAACTCCTATTATGAGCTCGTCAACCCTTTCCAGAGCATACCTTATAGCTCTCAAATGCCCGTTGTGTAGGGGCTGGAACCTTCCTATAAATAATCCTCTCATTAGTCTGCACCTTTTGTCTCACCTATAATTTTAAGTGCGTACTCTATAACCTTGTCAACATTTTCCCCTAGTAGAGCAGACATTTCCAGAACTTTCCTATCGCTTAGTTCTCTTCTAACTTTTTCAAGTGTGGTTTCGTCTGCTATATCTATTTTATTTAATACAACTATTACAGGCTTATTCTTTGAGTAGCTTTCGATCTCCCCTAATAAATTTATTTGTTCCTCTATAGTGTAACCACTTGACAGTGTTGGATCCATGATAAAAAGAATGATGTTGGCAAGATGAATTATAGCGGATATAGCTTGCTTTTCCAGCACATTTCTTTCGGAGATAGGTCTATCCAGCAACCCAGGGGTGTCAATAATCTGGCATATCTTCCGTGAATCTTTATAGATGCATCCTACAATGACGTTTTTTGTAGTGAAAGGATACTCAGCCACTTCAGGAGAAGCTGTTGATACTTTACTGACGAAAGTTGATTTTCCAACGTTTGGATACCCTGAAACCACTATTCTTGGAACGGATAAATCCACTGCTGGAAGGGATTTTAATGTTCTGAATGCTTCAGCAAGAAAGTTCAGTCGGTCTGAAATCATGTCGATTACAGAGCTCATTCTGCCATATGCCTGTATACACAATTTTCTAGCTTCCTCCGGAGTTTGCGCTCTTTTTATTAGCCTGACATATCTCCGTTGAAGCCTTTTAATGATGAAAGAGGCCTTGTATATGGAGCCCAAAATTCGCTTGAAGTTGTCAACGCCATAGAAAATATCTATAAAATCTCTGTAGAATCCCTCAAGGGAGTCGATGGATGGAAAGGATTTAACTATTTTTTGTAGGCGATGATAGAGAATATCCCCCGCAGTTCTCACGCGAGTGATTTCACGGGCTTTAGCCATAACTATGGGGGGAGTTCCTCTCTTAAAGGATAGAGATGATGCAGATTTAGAGGCTCTCCTGAAAGCTATGTCAAGTAATTCTTTTCCAGAATGAACGTGAGCTAGTTTTCTAAATGGCTGCAATTTTAACACCTCAAACTTTATATAAATACGTCTCAGATGTAGTTAAGTATTGACAAAAAATGAGCGACCGAATATACTACATGCCAGGGGCCACTGCCGTAGGTGTGAAATGTAAAGATGGAGTAATATTAGCTGCTGAAAAGAGACTATCATTGGGATATTACTTGCTAAGTAAAAAGGCTAGAAAGACATTCAAAGTTACCGATAGCATTGGAATGGTATGCGCTGGAATGGTTGCTGACATGCAGATGCTCTCAAAAATGGTTTCAATATATGCAAACCTATACAAGCTTGAGAAAGAGAAAAATATTTCAACAAAGGCTGCAGCCAAGGTGATCTCAAATCTGCTCTTCAACTTGAGGTTAACACCACTGCTCACGGAAACCATTATAGGAGGAGTAGACAAGGATGGCCCACACATATACATATTAGACCCCCTAGGGGCGCTTATCGAGGACAAGTATGCTGCAACGGGGAGTGGTGCACCGATAGCTATTGGAATCATAGAGTCTGAGTATAAAGACACGCTTACAGTAAAGGAATGTGAAAAACTCGTGGAGAAAGCTATCAGAGCAGCCTTGTCAAGGGACATTGGATCTGGAGACGGCATAGATATGATGATAATAACGAAGGACGGGATACAGGAAAAGTTTATACCCTTTACATCATAGAAATCTTAAGATAATATCCGGCTAGAAAGTGATTAGCTGGGCCGGTAGCGCAGCCTGGTAGCGCGCTTGGCTGATAACCAAGAGGTCGTGGGTTCGAATCCCACCCGGCCCACCACGGTGAAGGGAGAAGTATGATACCTGAAGAAGTAGCTAAGATTTTGAGAAAGGAAAAGTATGCAATCGTAGGGAGACATTCCGCTGTAAAAAAGTGTAGATGGTTACATGAGAGCCTCGTAAACAACAGGTACTGCTACAAGCAAAAATTTTACGGGATTAAAAGCCATAGATGTCTGCAAATGACACCAGCTGTAATATACTGTACACACCAATGCCTTTATTGCTGGAGAGTTCAAAAGGGAGATATTGGATTAGATTGGGAGATGCCATCAGAATGGGATGAGCCAGAGATCATAGTGGAGGAATCTATAAAAGCTCAGAGACAGATACTGTCAGGATACAAGGTGCATAAGAAGGTACCTTACGAGAAGTATCTTGAGGCAATAGAGCCTAAGCATGCAGCGATAAGCCTCTCAGGAGAGCCTACTCTTTATCCATATCTCGGAGAGCTTATCGAGGAATTTCATAGGAAAGGGATGAGCACATTTCTCGTGACCAATGGAACACAGCCTCAGAGACTGGCTGAAATCACGCAGCCTAGTCAACTATATATTTCACTATCAGCCCCTGACATTGAAACTTATAAGGCTATATGCAGACCTTTATCCCCAAAACTGTGGAACAGGATTATGGAAAGCATAGAGCTCATACAATCCTTCACTTGCCCAACCGTAGTTAGGATAACTGCTGTAAAGGGTCTAAACATGAAGAAACCGGAGAAGTACGCTAAAATAATCTTGAAAGGCAATCCCACATATGTTGAAGTTAAAGCATATATGTACGTTGGATTATCAAGGCAGAGACTAAAGTTCGAAAATATGCCAACTCATGAAGAAGTTAAGAGGTTCGCCACTCAACTTGCAGAAGAGCTGTCCTATGATATCATAGATGAATCTGAGCCTAGTAGAGTTGTGCTGCTCTCTAGGCTCAAGAAGCCAATCAAAATAGGAAAAGAGTGATGAAAGAATATTTTGCAAAGGCACACAGTATACAGAAGCAGATTGCAAAACTGGTGGAAATAACTCCTATAGAGAAAAATGTTACTACAGTGGTTGGTATAGATGTTTCCTATAGAGGTAACCTCGCATTTGGATGTTTAGTTAAATGGGATGTAAAGAAGGAAAAAGTTATTGAACTCGTAAAAAGAAAATTTGAAGTTAAGTTCCCATACATTTCAACTTTACTAATGTTCAGAGAGGGACCTATTCTATTGAAGCTTTACCGTGAAAGCGACAGAGATGGTGATGTATATTTAATAAATGGACATGGACTTTTACATCCAAGATACGCTGGGCTAGCTACATTCTTTGGAGTAATTACTGGGGAGCATACTATAGGAGTAGCAAAAAGATTAATTAGGGGATTGCAAGCCAAGATCGTGGGGGATGTAGTATATCTAAATGAAAGAGAGTTAGGGGTAATTTATAGGCCAAGAAGTGTAAAGCGTCACCTTTATGCAAGTATCGGTAATAAAGTTACTATTGGAGACATAAGGAGAGTATTGAGAAAGTGTGATAGAGGATTTAAGTTACCGGAACCTCTTCGCTTGGCACATATAGAAAGCAGAAGGATGCTTAAAAATGAAAATCTATGACAGACACTGGTTTGCACTTCTAGCATTAGCTAGAGCTGGGGCACTTCAAGGAGAAATACAACTTTCCACAGTAACATTGGCAGAAATGCTCAACACCTCTCAGCAAACAGCTTCGAGATACTTAACGCAGCTCAGTAAGCTAGGTTACATCATTAGGAGAATGTATAAACGAGGTCAATACATCAGGATAACAAAAGCTGGAGAGGAGGCCCTTCTTGAAGTATATAGGGATCTGAGAGCGATTTTTGAGAGGCCAAAGATAATTGAAATAGAGGGAGAGGTCTTCACAGGACTCGGTGAAGGAAAATACTATCTTAGCATACCTTACTATGTGAAACAAATTGTTGAGAAGCTAGGTTTTGAACCTTATCCGGGAACTTTAAATATTCGGATAAAGGATGAAAAATCACTTATGAACAGGCTTTTAATGGAAACCTTCAAGCCTACGGCATATATTCATGGCTTCTCGAATGGCAAGAGAACATATGGATCTGCGAAATGCTACTTGGCCGCTGTGAACAGCTTTGAAGAGGCCGCCGTTATATGCATAGAGAGAACGCATTATGGAAAAGATGTTGTAGAAATAATCGCTCCTGTGTGCTTAAGAGAGAAATTAAATTTGAAAGATGGAGACATTGTGAAAGTGAAAATTAGAACGTCTATAGCTCCTTAGCCGTATATATCTTCAATATTTTTTTGATGACATCTGACGAGCTATAGAGACCGCCGAAATCAATTTTTCTATCTAGTTTGATCACTTTTATGTGTGGAAATCGTTTTGAAATGGCATCTTCTAATTTTTGATCAGGGCCAAGTACTATGATGTCAGGTTTCAACTCTTCCACGATTTCTAAGATATCATTTGATTCTTTGCCTAAGATTGCCTTTTTAACGTATTTAATTGAGTTAACGAGCAGTAGCCTGTGTCTTTCATCGAAGACTGGAGATCTCCCCTTGATTCTTTTTACTGTGCTATCTCTTGCAACTACTACAATGACGTCACCATATTTGCTAGCTTCTTTTAGAAGGAATACATGTCCTGGATGAATTATATCGAATGTTCCCCCTACCAACACTTTAGCTTTCTTCATTTTACCAGCCTCTTGACTTCAATTGGGGCACTTAACAATTCAATCAGGGCTTCCGCCTCTAAAAAGTGAAGGCAGTCTGCTAAGAGGATTAAAGCATGTGGAGGAGAACCGAATTCAATCTCCCGCAACCTTAGAACTTTGTCACATTTTATGATTCCCTCATCATAATCTAGCCTAGCCACGCCTATGGCAAACCTATTATCGGAGATAACCTTCATTCTAAATCGAGATTCCATTTTAAGAAGATAATCTATTGCATCATTAATACTTAAGAATTCAGTGTCTGAAACAGCTTCAAGAAGCACTAGCGTGTGAAGGTTGCTACGCATGTTCTCCGCTATCTTAAGGTAGGGCGATGATGGCATGAAATTTTTTGAGAGCAGGGGAATAGAAACAAGCCTTCCAAATCTATATGGTTGAAGGCCAGTTACGGCAAGGATGCGGTTATATATGGAGATTCCACTCAACACTTTGCATGGAATGCCTTTTTTCTTACATTCTAAAATGATGTTGATGTGTGTTGTAGCAAACATTGGGTCTCCTTGAATAAGCAATGCAACATGTTTACTCCTTGATTCTTCTATAAACTTGTCAAGGTTATTCTCTAAAGCCTCCCTCTTTAGTAATGTAATGTCGTCTGTTCCTATTATTCTCTTTAATTCTTCTACAAAGGAGCTTGGAAATACATTCGTATAAGCTTCTAAGAAGACTTTATCTGCTCTCTTCAATACTTCAAGTGCCTCAAGTGACATATGCTTAGGTCTTATTCCAAAACCTATTATTGTTATCATGTCTTACTAAAGTAACGCTTATAATGAAATATTTTGAAAGGGGTAGGAGATGTGGGAGAAAGTAGCTGTAATAGCTTTAACATCCTTTGCACTAACATACATTCTAGTTAGTTTTCACATTAAACTTGCATACAAAAGAAGAATTATTGCAATAGACATACATAAGCCTGAAAAAACTGAGGTTGCAGATCTAGGGGGAGTACCTCTTCTAGTGTCGATTCTGTTGAATATGTTGCTTATTTACATGCTAATATATAGTGGCAAGGAAGTTCTGTCCTGCATATTTGTTACAGCTATAGCTGGGCTTATAGGGTTAATCGATGATAAGATAAATTTAGGAGCTTGGAGAAAAACTGCAGCAACAATATTGGCTTCTCTTCCAATAATACTAATGAAAAGCTTTGAACCAAGAGTGCTTTTGCCGATCGTTGGAAGAGCTCGTATAACATACGTCTACCAAATGCTCCTACCGTTTAGCATAGCAGTTACATCAAATGCTGTAAACATGATGGAGGTTGTTAACGGAGTAATGCCTGCAACATGTATTTTAGTCCTACTGTCTATGCTGATCTCGCTCATAATACTGAACGTATTCACAGTATGGAAATATGCTATAATAATAACGCTAATTACAGCATTACTGGCATACTATATCTTCAACAGGTATCCGTCTAAAGTTTTCTCAGGGAACATTGGAAGCTTCGCCATTGGAGCAGCCATAGGAGCTGTAGCAATAACATGCAACATCGAGATCATAGCGGTTATAGCATTTATGCCATTTATAATGAATGGCTTCTATATACTCTCGTCTCTAAAAAGACTGGCTGAGAGAAGGCAAATCACAAGACCTACAAGGATAGAGAATGGAATAATCTATCCTAGCTTAAATAGGAAAGCTCCTATAACACTTGTCAGAATATTTGTGAGTAAAAGACCACTCGATGAATACACTATATTCCTGTGCTTTGTTGTGCTAACTATAGTGTCAATGATACTTGCCATTGCAACAGCAGTTTTAATTAGATTGACGTACCCTGTTTAAAATTAAGACTCGCCACGCACTTTAACTATCTTGATTCTATCCAGTATCTTCCAATATTCGACTTCTACTCCTGGACGAAGCCTTGAAGATATTTCCTCCTCTTCGGGCTTGAGAGCCTCAAAAACTTCGTATGTTTCAGTATCCATTAACTGTACAGTGTTTTCTATAACCGATAGAACTTGAGCTGACCTTTTATCTATTATTGGAACGTCTATTTTAGCATCTACAGGAGAAATTATAGTTTTCTTTCCCTCTCCAAAGAGTGCTCTAGCCACGATTCTGGCCTTCGCTGAACCGTGTTTTCCAACCTTAGACTTTTCGATGCTTACCACTCTGTAAGGCTCATTGTCTATTACAATGTACATGCCTTCCTTAAGTCTACCGACTCTCTCAGGCTTCGTTGACATTGTAAACACCCCAAACCAGTTAATTAAACTATAATGTCTCAGGCAATAATTATTTTGATGAATGAAAATGTTGATTGGATTATTCTCGAAGGATGACTATGAATCTTACATGGTATGTACGGAGATCATCGATACTCTCCGTAAATATGGAATAAAGATTCAACTCAATAAAACACTCTATGAAAAACTATCAGATATGCCATCACTACTAGATAGTGTAATTGTCACCGAGAATCCCCACAAAGGTGCAGATATGGTGATCATAGTGGGAGGGGATGGAAGTGTACTTTCGTTTATACGTGAGAAGAAAATATATGACGAACCAATTCTGCCGGTCAATACTGGTAAAAGAGGGATTTTATCTGAAGTCGATGGAAAAAATGTTGCTACAGCCCTAGAGAAAATCATCGAAGGAAAGTATCATCTTGAAAAACTTCCCGTACTCAAAATTATGAATATAGATGCTCCCCCCGCCGTGAATGAAATATTGATTCTGCCTGTAGAGAATATTGGGAAAATATCTTACTTTAGGCTAAAGGATGAGAAAGAAAACTTCATATGCAATGTTGAGTGCGATGGCATCATAATAGCGTCTTCGCTAGGGTCAACTGCATACTCACTTTCAGCCGGAGGAGCAGTTCTTCATCCTCAAGTCGACGCCTATATCATAACCTTTATAAATCCTCTTAACAGAAACTTTACCTCATTGGTAATGCCTAATGATATGAAAATTATAGTTGAACTAATTAAGCCTACTATGGCAGATGTTTTCATAGATGGTAAAAGGATATGCACCGTTGACAAGCGCATCGTAACGGGAAAAAGTAAGGAAAAAATTGTGTTTGTAAGATTAGCTAAACCTCCAAAAAGCTTCTACAAAAGATTTAGGAAGAGGATAGCTTGAGCGTGGAGAAAAAGAGGGTTTTAGTGCTAGATGCAACGGTAGCCTATAGTGGATATGACCCATTTATGGTAAGCGAGGAACAATATACTACAAGTAAGATAATGTCTGAGATAAAGAAAAATTCGAAACTTGCAATAGCGGTGAACCTTGGGGTGGTGAAGATCAGAGACCCTTCTGAGAATGTTGTCAGAGAAATCATCGAAATGGTAAAAAATCACTGTGAGGAACCAAACTTATCGGATGCAGATATATCTGTACTTGCACTAGCATATGAATTTTCAAAAGAGGGAGCCAATGCCCTAATAATATCAGATGACTACTCGTTACAGAATATGGCTAAGATTTTGGGGTTGAAAATATCTAGATATGGAAGACCATTTATAAGGCACATCTTATATAGGGTAAAGATTTGCGAGAAATGCAAAAGAAAGTATAGCCCCGACTATCCTGGAAAGACTTGTGAGATCTGCGGAGGAAGAATTCTTTCGAAAGTTGTTAAAAGGGTGAAAGTATATGAAAAAAGTTCTCAGGGCAACTAGTCAGTTAATAGTGATAATGATTATCATTTGGGTAGCGTGGTTAGCGACTCTGGTGATAATCGATTTATATATAGTTACTATAAATACAGGAAATATCCTTTTAACAGCCATAATGAGAGTAGCTCTTTCAGTAGCATTATTCAGTATAGTGCTTTTTGCCTGGTATAAAGTTACGAAACACATTTTTAGAAAAAATATTGAAGAATATTTAGAAAAACAAAGAGGGAAGGCTGATTTAATTGCCAACGAGAATTAGAAAAGAGGCCCTAAAACTTAGAGAGAAAGGATACACGATAGATGAGATCGCAGACATTCTAAACCTTCAAAGGGATACTGTCGTATGGCTTCTCATGAAGGAAGCGGAGGAAAAAATGAAGCCAATAGATGTCTATGTGAATTGGTTTAACATATACTCGTCTCCACGTAGGCTTAAGATGCTGGCAGAAATGCTCGTAGATCTCATAAAGGAGAACATTAAAGAGGATATAGAAATCATATGTGGAATCGGAGACAAGTCTCTGCCACTAGCATTAGAAGTATCTAGTAAATTGAATGCCAAGATAGCCTTGCTGTCCATAAGAAGCAAAGACGGGAAGACGCTGGAAGCAGTAGTTGATCCGGGATATGTCCAAATTGAAAAGGGAAAAAATATAGTATTGGTGGAGGACATAGTTCGAACAGGAGCATATCTTGAGGCTGCACTTGAAACTCTAAGGAAATATGATTCAAATATCTTAGCTATAGCTGTGCCAATAAGTAAGCTCGGTAAGAAGGTTTTCTCTGGAGTGCCTGTTCTGTCACTGATAGATCTTATACCGCTATAATCTTGAACATCAAATCTCTTTTATTCCAAGATGATCGTATATAGCAGCTGCATCCTCCATTGGTTCCTCATCCTGTAGGAATTCCCTTACAATGTCCCTTTTAGTCAATGGGCTATTCACAATCTTTGAGTCGATTCCTGTAAGCATGACCACCACTCTGACTTTGTCCTTCATGCTTTCATCGACTCGTAGCCCGTATATGAATATGGCATCCTCTCTAGCATACTCCTTTATCATGTTAGCTATAGCATAAATCTCGTTAACCTTAAGATCCTTTCCACCACTAATGTGTAAGAGGATACCCTTTATGTTGGTCAGATCAACATCTAGGAGAGGATTATCTAGAGCCTGTTTTATAGCCTCTTCCGCTCTATTAGCACCAGAAGCCTCTCCTATGCCTATCATTGCAAGTCCACCGCACTGCATTACCGTCTTGACATCTGAAAAGTCAAGGTTTATCATGCTTGGGAGAGTTATTGCCTCAGCGACGCCCTTAACCATATCTGCTAGAACCTTGTTGACAAGTGAAAACGCCTCTGTAAGTCTAGAAGTAGGCACAAGTTCATAAAGACGATCATTCTCTATTACAGCAATGGTTGTTAGCTTACCATAGATTTTCTTAAGACCCTCCCTGGCAACCTCTATTCTACCAAGTTCAAACGATGACGGCATAGTAACTACACCGACTCCTATTGCTTTACATGAATTTATTTCCTCAGCAATTACCGGGAGGGCTCCTGTTCCAGTTCCTCCTCCAAGGCCAGCAGTTACAAAAACTAGATCAGCTCCTTCAATAGCTTCCCTTATCTGATCCCGTGATTCCTCCGCAGCCTTTCTGCCTATCCTTGGATCTCCTCCCGCCCCCCTCCCCCTTGTCGTATTTGGACCAAGCAATATTTTCTTATGAGCTCTCACAGTGCTGAGGTGTTGCTTATCAGTATTCATTGCAATGCATTCAACACCTTTAACGCCAATATTCATGAGATAATCTATCGTGTTACAACCAGCGCCACCTACTCCAATAGCTACTACCCTGACGCTACTTGAAATGATACTTTCATCCTCTACATTTAGAAGCGTGGTTGAGAGAATGTTTTCTAGAGCTGTCATCTTAGAGTCAATTTTACTTTCAGATAGTGTGTCCTTATAAAACTGTCGTCATACGCTTGTAACACGTGTGTAACACATTTATAAATATAATTGTACAGAATGACTATACTTACAGACGCCTTTTCAAAAACTTCCATGTAAGGCACATTGTCTTTGGATGTGAAGCTTTGACTTCATCTACTCTTCTCACGGAAGTGTTGTATGGTGCGCCTAAAACAACGTTGGGGTTGCTATAGGCTTCTTCAGTTATCTTAGAGATGGCGTCAGCATAGTCGTCTAGATCCTTTTTGCAGACTGTTTCAGTTGGTTCAACCATTAGAGCTTCCTCTACAATTAGTGGGAAGTACATTGTGGGAGCATGCATGCCATAGTCAAGTAGTCTTTTCGAAATGTTTAGTGCTCTGACTCCGGTTTCCTTGTATAGTTTCTTGGCGCTGACTACGAATTCATGTTTGCGGGGGTCATCTGTATATGGTAGCTCGATTCCTTTTGATGTTTCAAGTATTCTTTTCATGAGGTAGTTTGAGTTTAGTACTGAAATTTCAGCTATTTTTTCAAGGTATTTGGCACCGTGTAGAAGTATGTAGATATATGCTTTGAGTAGGACGTCTATGTGGCCATAAAATGAATGAACTTTTCCGATTGTGTAAGGGATATCATAATTCAGATAGTATTTTTCTCCATCGAATTCCACTGTAGGTATAGGCAGGAAGTCTACAAGCTTCTTCACTACTCCTACAGGTCCTGCCCCTGGGCCACCTCCTCCATGAGGAGTTCCGAAAGTCTTGTGGAGGTTAATGTGAATTATATCAAAGCCCATATCACACGGTCTACATTTTCCTAGGATAGCATTCAGGTTGGCACCATCATAATATAGAAGGCCGCCAACCTCGTGAACGATCTTTGCCACTTCAACTATGTCCTTTTCAAATATGCCAAGGGTATTAGGGTTTGTCAGCATTAGACCTGCAGTTTTCCTTGGATGGACAACTTCCTTAAGCGCCTCTACATCTACGCGCCCCTCTTCATTGGATGGAATTACAACGACCTTGTATCCAGCCATGGAGGCGCTTGCAGGATTTGTTCCATGTGCAGAATCTGGAATAAGTATTTCATTTCTGAAGTCTTCTCCATTCAGTTTATGGTAAGCTCTCATTATCAAGCATCCAGTGAGTTCTCCATGTGCACCAGCAGATGGTTGAAGAGATACCTTGTAAGCTCCTGTTATTTCAGCAAGGAAAACTGAGAGCTCATAGAGTATCTGTAATAGACCTTGCACATACTCTTCTTCAATAAGCGGGTGAATATCCCTTATCTTACGGTTCTTCAGTAATTCCTCGCATATCTTAGGCGTGTATTTCATGGTGCAACTTCCTAAGGGATATATTCCAAGGTCTACGCCATAATTCATCTGTGAAAGACGAGTGAAATGTCTCACAACTATCGGCTCTGATATATTTGGAATATCAAGCTTTTCACGTATGAGATGCTTTGGAATATCTATTTCTCCAACTTCGTCTGGGTACCATGCCGACTCCGGAGTTTCTTCGAGCTCTACTAGCAGTGGTTCACTCCACTTAGCTTGTCTAAAATTTTCATCACTCATTTTTCACAAGCCTCCAGGATAGCCTTAGCGAGATAATCGATATCTCTCTTTGAGTGAATTTCAGTCACGCAGAAAAGAGCAACATTGGCCATATCCTCAAAGAATCTTCCAAGATTTATTCCGCCTATTATGTTGAAGTCGTCGTAGAGGACCCTGTTCATTTCTTCAATGTCAACTTCCTTAAACATAATTGGAAATTCCTTGAAGTATACAGCATCCTTGAATAGTGATTCTGTAAATGGTAGCTCTAACAGCTTCCTATAAGCATAGTGAGTATTAGCGTAAATCTTTTTGGCAACGTTTCTTAGCCCGTTTCTTCCTAGAAGAGATAGATATATTGCAGCCTTTATAGCGTTTAGTGCAACGTTAGTGCAGATATTCGATGTAGCCCTTTCACGTCTTATATGCTGTTCTCGTGCCTGCAAAACCATGCAAAACGCCCTACGTGCACTATCTTGTTCAGTTGTTAGCCCTATGATTCTCCCAGGCATTTGATAAAGCAATTTACGATCAAATCTGCATGCAAAAATTCCCAGTAGAGACCCTCCAAAGTTCATTCCTAAACCTAAAGGCTGACCCTCTCCAACTACTATGTCAGCCCCATAATCTCCTGGGGGTTTAAATATAGCAAGTGACAAAGGCTCAACACCAACTATGAAGAGAGCTCCATTCTTATGGGCAATTTCTCCTATCTCATCTAGATTCTGTTCTATGACCCCCATATATGTTGGTGATTCAACGTATACAGCAGCTGTTTTAGAGTCTACATTCTCCGACAGTTTAGATATGTCCACGGTTCCGTTCTTGTTTAAATTCACTTTCACAATCTCTATCTCAAGACCTTCCAAGTAGGTTCTTAGAACACGCTCCCTGTGGGGGGCAATAATAGATGGAATAACTATCTTATCTCTCCTAGTTACTCTTATAGCCATTCTACAGGCTTCTGCTAGTGCTGTAGCCCAATCATACATTGAAGCATTGGCTACATCCATTCCTGTTAATTCACATATTAAACTCTGATACTCAAAAAGAGCCTGTAAGACTCCTTGGCTAACCTCAGGCTGATAGGGGGTATAAGAGGTATAGAGCTCACTTCTAGATATGATATGATCTATAACACTTGGAACATAATGGGGCCATACACCGCCTCCCCTGAAACATAGAATTTTAGATGGATCAATTACATGACTTAATCGCTCAGAGAAGCGTTTAGCAATGTCCTGTTCTGAAAATGGGCCTGGAATTCGCAGTTTTCCCTTGAACCTGATTTCTTCAGGGATATCCTTGAAGAGATCATCTATGCGTTTTACACCTATGTACTTCAACATTTGCTTAATTTTCTCGCGTGAGAGGTTAGGGATTAGGTGGCTCATGATTCTCAAATAAAAGAAGTAGCCTCAATAAATCACTCTTTCTCTAGGGGGCTGATGATTATCATGACTATTATCATGATAAAGACAAGAACACCCATTATCACTATCATGGTATTTAATAGGTCGAAGTCAACTGGCAACATTTTTCGTCACCTTTTAGGAAGGGTTCTAGACCTAAATTATGTTTAGGAGTATAAATAGCATATATAGATTAGCCGAATGCCGTGGAACTTGTTAAAAGTATAGGTTAAGATATTTTGAAGTGAGAGAAAGTGTTAGAGGATCAAGACCTAGAGAGATTTAAAAGAATAGTAGCTAAAAGGTTAGGTGTTACATTAAGAGAGATAGAAAAGCTTATACAGGATAAAAAAAGAGAGCTTGGAAACCTTGTTTCAGACACAGCAGCATTGATACTGATAGGGAAGGAGCATGGAATTGAGCTAAAGGAGAAGCTCCCAGAGATAAGAAAGATATTTGAACTACATGAAGTGCCCACAGGCTTAAAGGCAGCGCGTATAAGGGCTTTAGTTATCAAAGTTAAAGGAGAGAGAAAGTATGCTAGAGAAAATGGAATGTTAAGGCTATGGAAGGCACTTCTGAAAAGTGTAGGGAAACCATTTACAGCTTGGCTTATTGCTTGGAATGAGGCCATAGAGAATGTTAAGGGGCTGGAGCCTGGTGATATCGTCATTTTATCAAATGTTAAAACTAGGAAAGGAAAATACGGCTTAGAAATTTGCGTTAGGGATGATAGTAAAGTTGAGCATGTTCAGAAACTAACTGGATTCATTCACAGGATCTGTGACCTTAAAAGAAATGATGAACGAGTTAAGTTGGTAGGCGTCGTTAAACAAGCAACTGTAAAAAACGAATGCACCTTCATAGTCTTGTCTGATGATAGTGGAGACGCTCTGGTGGTAACTGATATGCTCATTGAATGCAATCATGGGGATGTTTTAAAGGTTACAAATGGAAAGGTTATCGCTGCTAGGCCACGAAAAGTCATTTTTACTAATGAAAAACCCCTAATTCTAGGCAAAATAGCTAATGTTGAGAAATTATTCATGAGGGACATAACACGTGAGAGAAACTTCTTCCTAGTCACGTTTGATGGTCTGGTGCTGTTCAAAGACATTCAGTTAATAAAAACTCCTAGGACAGCCTTTTATAAGGGAAACCTAATGGTGGCACTTAACGGAAAAGTATACACATTCGAAATAATTGATTTTCACGGTAAGGTAGCAAATAACCTTTTAAGGGAGGGAAACATTTTTCGCTTCAAGAAAATACTTGCTTATCACTTGGGAAAAAGGAAAGTTCTGGTAACCAGCAATGAAACTGATATAGAGCTTTTGGGGAGTTTATCAACGATCAAAAGGGATGAATTTAAATCAGTTAGAGCAACAGTGAAAAGAGTCTACATTGAAGAAAGAGTCAGATGTAATTTATGCGGGGCAGTTGTAGGTTATAAAGGAATTTGTCGCAGGTGTGGAAAAAAGCCAACTAATCCCGTTAAAGAAGTCATATTTAAAATCATAGTAGAGAGAGATGGAGAGGAGTGTTCTCTTAAAGCCACGAAGAGATTAACTGAGAAAATGATTAGGGTTTATGGTGACTTAGATAAGTTCATATCAAGTGTGCAGGGAAAGTCTGCATTGTTTATATGTAGAAAAATAAAGGATGGGCTTTATGCTCTTTACTCGCTCTCTCTAACTACTTAATGTTCGATTCTTTCTCAACTTCGATTATGTTCTTGAATATTATCTCTATCCCAGCGTCTACTAGTTCCTTGGTTATGGTTAGTGGAGGCATTATTCTGAGCGTTGAAATACCACATGTTACTACAGCTACACCTTGCTTCCAGCTTCTCATCATTATTTCGTTAGCTTCCTTCTTGGCGGGCTCCTTAGTCTCAGCATCTTTTATGAATTCTATTCCTATCATTAGGCCTTTTCCACGCACATCCCCTATTATTGGATGATCTTCCTTGAACTCGTTGAATCTCTTAATTATGTAATCTCCAAGCTTAGCTGCATTTTCCAGTAGATTCTCCTTCTCTATAATATCTATAACGGCTAAGGCTGCTCTGCACGAGATTGGGTTCCCTCCAAAGGTTGAGGCATGAGCTCCTCGCTCCCAGTTCATGATCTCAGCTCTAGCAATTGCAGCCCCTAGTGGAAATCCTGATGCAATTGCCTTTGCAACAGTTATTACATCAGGCTCTATCCCCCAGTGCTCTATTGCAAACCATTTTCCAGTTCTTCCCATTCCAGCTTGGATCTCATCGTCGATCATAAGAATACCATACTCGTCACAGATCTTCTTTAGCCTCTGGAAGTAGCCCTCTGGTGGAACGACGTATCCACCCTCACCCTGTATAGGCTCGAAAATTATAGCAGCAACTTCCTCCGCTGGAACATATTTTTCAAGGACAAATTCCTTTATGAAGTCAATGCACCAGAAGTTGCACTCTGGAAACTCTTGCCTAAATGGGCATCTGAAGCAATATGGATAGGGGACATGTGTAACTCCAGGTACCAACGGTGCAAAGAACTTTCTCTGCACAGGTTTGCTAGCTGTAAATGATAAAGCTCCAAACGTTCTTCCATGAAAGGCTCCAATGAATGCAAGCATTCTGGGTTTGCGTGTATGCCACCTCACTAGCTTGAATGCCGCTTCTACAGCTTCAGCTCCACTATTTCCATAGAACACCTTTTTCTCAAAGTTTCCAGGGGTTATTTCTACCAGTTTTTCAGCTAAGGCCACCGACTCTTCATAGTAGAAGTCCGTGTTTGAGTAGTGTATCAGCTTCTCTACCTGGCTCTTTACTGCCTCAACTACCTTGGGATGTGAATGGCCAACTGACATTACAGCCAGTCCAGAGTTGAAGTCAATGTACTTGTTTCCATCAACGTCCTCTAGTATGCAGCCATAGGCTCTTTCCAACACTAGTGGATAAAATCTCACATACGATGGGGATATTACCTTTTCGTCGCGCTCTAGTAGCTTCTTGGCCTTGGGTCCAGGTGGGGGTACTTTGATATAAGGTATTTTCTCCTTCACTTCAGGGCCTCCTTTAACGCTTTCATGAATTTCCAGTAGTCATTTATCCTACGTTCAATCTCATTTATAGCTTTCTCATCCTTGAGAATAGGTTTAAAACGGCCTTGATGTTTTAGGTATTCTATTACTGGGATCTTCTTTAGCTTACCCTCCGCTATGAGCTTGCTCCACCCCGTGAATTCGAGCTTGCCATTGTGATACTCCCATAGAACCCATGCACCACTTTTGACCGCTAGTTTTCCTATCTCGACGGTAGACCATGACGGGAACCGCCATGCTATTGGACATGGAGAGAGTATTAGAATGAATCTTGGACCTTTTATTTTCCTGGCTTTCTTGAACTTCATATACAGGTCATCTGGGAAGGCACTGCAGGCGGTAGCCACATATGGGATGTTGTGTTCAAGCATGATCAGTTCAAGTGGTTTCCTATGCTCTTTCTTTCCAGTTGGGGTAGTTGTTGTCCAAGCTCCGTAAGGCGTAGCTCCGGATCTTTGTATACCTGTGTTTCCATACGCGTTATTGTCATAGCAAGCATAGATTATATCGTCTCCTCTCTCAGCGGCTCCGCTTAAAGCTTGTATTCCTATATCATATGTCCCTCCATCGCCTGCCCAAGCTAGAACCGTGACATCTTCAACATTTCTGGCCTTTAGACCCGCTGAAATCCCTGAAGCAGTACTGGCTGCAGCTGCAAATGCTATATTTAAGACAGGCACCGCTATAGAGGTGTGGGGGTATAGCCCTTGAATAACGCTTGTACAGCAAGCTGGAACACACATTATAGTTCGTTTACCCAATGCTTTGAGCGCGTATCTCAAAGCTATCATTGCACCGCATCCAGGGCAGGCAGCATGTCCTGGTAACAGAAGCTCCTCTTTTGGCATATCTCTTATACTAACCATCACTTCTCACCAACCTTTAAACCGTAATATACAAAGGATGAGTGAAGGCCTTTCTCAAGCTTTAAAGTTGCATCCCTAACTATGCTTGAAATGTCATTGAACGTTACATCTCTTCCTCCAAGACCAACAGCGTATCCGAATACTGGAGTGCTCGTCTCACCGTATATTGCTGATCTGACATCGTTGAATATGGGCCCATTGAATCCATATGAGAGTGCTCTGTCTAGAGTTATCAGCATTTTACACTTGCGAGCCACAGATATTATATCCTCTGAGGGGAATGGCCTATACACTCTTAGCTTTAAGGCACCTATAGGAACATTGTTTTCCCTGAGCATATCCACTGCAACACAGCTTTCCTCAAATAGTGTTCCGGGAGCTATAATCACGTACTCTGCATCATCAATTTTATATCCCTTAGTAAAGACCCCATGCCACTGGCCAAATAATTCCTTATACTCTTCGCATATTTCGGGAAACTTCTTCTTTACATATCTCATACTTTCATCCATTGACCATGACATCTCGTAGTAGTGGTCAGGCGTCACAATGTTACCGTTGGTCACTGGATTATCGACGTCAAGTTTCCAATGCCTTGCCTCGTACTTTGGTAAGAACTTGTCTACATCCTCCTCGTCATGTATCGTAACAGGCATCGATGTATGACTTAGAATAAAAGCATCGAGACATATGAATGCTGGAAGATAAATGTCCTCATCCTCACATAAGCGATAGGCCTGTATTACAGTATCATAGGCTTCCTGATTGTTTGAGGCATAAAACTGTATCCAGCCAGTATCTCTTTGAGACATACTATCTTGATGGTCGCTCCATATGTTCCATGGAGTTGCCATAGCTCTGTTCACCACGGCCATAACTATTGGGAGACGGGCTCTCGCAGCCCAGTGAAGCATCTCATGCATGTAAGCTAGGCCCTGACTTGACGTAGCAGTGAAGGCCCTAGCGCCAGCGGCAGATGCGCCTACGCAGGCGGCCATGGCACTATGCTCAGATTCTACCCTTATGTATTTTGCATTCATTAAACCAGTTTCCACGAATTCAGCGATTTTTTCAACTATCGATGTCTGTGGAGTTATTGGGTAAGCCGCCACGACTTCAACCCTAGCTGATTTGGCAGCGTATGCTACAGCGTAGTTTCCAGTTATAACAAGAGTTTTTTTACCCAACTTCTTCACCTTCCCTAACAAATGATATGGCCTTTACCTTGCATTCGTGCCAGCATATTCCACATCCCTTACAATAGCGGTAGTCAATCTCCGGATAACCATCGTCTCTGATTTTGATAGCTATGTCTGGACAGTAAAACCAGCAAAGTAGACATTTAACGCATTTATCATAGTTGATTACTGGACGGAATGTTCTCCAGAGACCTGTTTTACCCATACTTCCCTCAGTAGGCTTCGAAACTGGTAAAATAATATGGTCCTTAACCATGCCTTAAACCTCTCTAACCCTATCATAAGCTCTCTTAGCAGCTTCAACGTTTAACTTTGTCTTTTCAGGCCCCAGACTATCTATGAATTTGTTATGAACAGCTTCAAGTACACTCTCAAGACCTACGAGTGGCAATACTTTAGCAGCTGCACCTGTCATCGGAGTGTTTACCACAGGAATTCCTGCAACTAATAGATCTAGCTCCAAACTGATACTGGTTGCATCCACTATAAACACTCTTATGTCGTCTCTCTCTATCTTTGGAATTTCTCTTGAGTTCACAAGTAAAGTTCCATTCTCCTTTAAGCCCTTTGTCACATCAACTATCGACATTATTGACGGATCCAAAACGATCACTAGATCTGGTGAGTAGATTGCACTATGGACTAGGATAGGTTTTTTTGAAATCCTAGTGTACGCCGTAACCGGAGCACCTCTTCTCTCAGCGCCAAAGTATGGGAAGGCTTGGCACCATAGGCCTTCCAGAAAAGCTGCCTCCGCAAGAATTTGAGCGCCAGTTACTGCACCCTGTCCTCCCCTACCATGCCATCTAATCTCATATAGGCCATTGCTGATACGGGCCATAAAAGAGTCCTCTTCAAGGTGGTTACTTAAAATATCTATATGGAGCTTAAATAGTTTTCCTAAAATTCAACTTAAGCTTCGGCAAATAGGGATGCTTGAGTACATAGGCGTTTTCACCAGTGAATGCAACTAGTATGTCTGACCAAAATGCTAGGATGTTTGAGGCAGTCAAGTGAAGTTTTCCAGATTCAGGATCAGATGTTAGAAGTGAGGTTACAATTACCCTTGAGCGTGTCTCACGTGCAAAAATTTTCAGTAAACCCATTTGATTATTCAGCTCATGCGTCTTTTCGATACTACTGCAACCAGATATTGCAACTCGGTAATGATAGGTTATAGGATCCACTACAAGGGTATCAATCTTTGGAGAAGATAATCTTGTTACTATATTGACAACGAGTCTACCCTGACCACTAAAATCATGCGTTTGAAATATTATAATATTCTTTAAAATGCTCTTTGGGATGTTGCCTCTTGATTGTATCGAAGACGATATACCTCTAGATATGTCCCCTGCACAGTCTATACACACTACTAGTCCATTTTCCGCTCTCTTGAGTATTAGATCGATTAATAGACGGGATTTAAGTACTCTAGACTCGAACGCAAACAGCGTAAGAAGCGATCTCCCTATTAAAAAGTTATTCAAGATAGGCCACTCTAATAGGATACTTCTGTCGATAAAATTTCTCCCCCCAAAACCTTCTTTGCAGCTTTACTAACTTGTTCTCGGTACTCATCGAAGGTGTATACTCTCAGAATATCAAGAAAAGTCCTTAGAGATCTGGTCAGTATAGATAGTTCAGAGGATGGAATTCTCTGATATTCTCCCTCTCCGACTTCAAATACTATGTAGAGATCGGAAAGTGTAGTTGATCCAGGGTAGTATGGGAATGATGGGAGTGTAGGAGTGTCTATAACGACGGGAACGTCTTCATCCAATCCCGCCTCCTCTTTTATTCTCTTCTCGACACTTGAGAGAAGTAGCCTACTTGTGAGTATGCTAACTTGAGCCCTATCCTCAAAATGGAACACTCTTTCATACGCTGCTTTAAGGAGCTTCCTTCTCCTCAACATGTCTACATATTCTCGGCTTTTTCCGCCTATCTCATACATTTTTGAGAAGACGCTTATATCAGTCAACGTTAAAAAGTGCTCTATGTCATCTACCTCAGTTAATCCTAGCTCTTCATCACTTGCACGCATTGCCATAAGAAGCAAAATTTCAGCACTTCTCACGGACCTATGATAGTATACAGCCTTAAACATCTCATACCTAGCTATAAAAAAGCTTTCGATGGACGGAAGTGCAGCCTGCTTAACTGCTAGGTGTGTATCCACAACTACGGTCGAGTTTATTATCCTATAAGCGTCCACTTGGCGGCCGTATTCAACGCCTGTAAAGTATGAATCCCTCAAAAGATAGTCTATCTTATCTGCGTCAAATATACCTGCTATAACTTGATTCACGTACGTGGGGAGCTTCTTGTTTCTTCCCACGGCCAATGTGGAAATTTCACGTGGATTGAAGCCGTGATCGCTTAATTTGTCAGCAATTTCACTTTTAGCGACCACTCTCTGACCTATGTCCTCATGCGTTAGTTTCCGTTTTTCATATAAGAGCTCCTCATAGTTATGTGAAAACGGGCCATGACCAACATCATGCAGTAAACCTGCTAGTCTAAGCATTTGAATAAAGTCCTCCTCGATTTCCCCTAAGCTATACAGTCTTTCAGCAAATTTTCCAGCCAAATGCATTACACCAACTGAATGACAAAATCTTGAGTGATCAGCGCCAGGGTATGTGTATTCCGCCCCAGCTAACTGCTTTATAAATCTTAATCTCTGTACAGGTAGTGTATCTATGATATCCCGTTCACAATCTGATATTGGAATGTAACCATGCACAGGGTCTTTTATTTCAGTTACGAATTTCATCGCTATCAAGAGAATATTATTAAGATTTTTATCTTTATTAGTTTCCGCTTTCTTCTATGCTTTCAAGCTTTTTCAGTGACTTTATAGCTTTTAAAGCTGCAACAGCAACTAAAATACATCGCAGAACTTCAATTGCCTTACGCGTATCTCTCATGTTTCTCAACATGCTTGTAGAATCTCTAATGAATCTTAGGAGGTCAGCTTCCACTTCATCCAAGGATGGCCTTTCCGTTTCAATAGGTTTTTCCTCTTCCATACAGACATAGCAAATCTTTTTACCCTCAATCTCCATTAGAGGGGAACCGCATTTAGGACAAGTTTCCGATAATAGCTTAGCTCCTTTAAACAAGGCTTCAGCCATCTTTTTTATTGCAATCTCTCTAGATTCCGGCTTAGCCATATTCCCACATGTAAGTAACGTTAAGGAAGAGAATAAAATCTTTCTTCAATAGTGTATCGAGAATTTTTATAGTTTAAAGCGTGATATATTTATGGCTTTAAGTGTATTAACAAAACTAAACGGTATTATAGTAAGGTGACTCACGATGACAAATCAAAATATAGAGCAGGCAAAAACCATTTTACGCGACATAAGCACAAGCCGATCCGTTCCAAGGAACATCAGGAGACTGGCTGAGGAAGCCATACAAATGCTAGAGAATGAAGAGTATACGATTGATATAAGAATATCGAATGTGATTTCAATGCTTGATGGAGTCACTCAGGATCCAAACATAGCGCTACCAACAAGAGTGAAAGTATGGCAGATCATAACCTTGCTCGAGGAAGCTCAAACACAGTTGACAAAATGAACTAAGCATTCCTGTTTAGAAGCAAAATAATTCTAAATCTAACCACATGATTTTTCTGGAAAACCTAGAGCCACCCAGCGTATTTATCTAGAGATGCGGGGGGTGGGATTTGAACCCACGAAGCCCTACGGCAGCAGGTCCTGAGCCTGCCCCCTTCGGCCAGGCTCGGGAACCCCCGCTTTAAAGTTAAAAGGAAGTGATGCTCCGGCCGGGATTTGAACCCGGGTCTAGAGGGCGAGAGCCTCTGATGCTTGTCCGGGCTACACCACCGGAGCATCTCTTACGTGGGCCCGGCCGGATTTGAACCGGCGACCACCGGGTTATGAGCCCGGCGCTCTACCAGGCTGAGCTACGGGCCCTATGAGGCTTTCTTGAAGCTCGATAATATCATTTAGCTATCATATACATAAACTTTTTCGCGTTATTGTCAGCATTAGCGAAGTATTAGTGGGAAAAGTGTTAAGATAGAATTGGGTACAGCTACTACTGAACTTATACGAGGTGGTAAGAATTGGATGAAGCTTTAAAACCTATGATTAATGGTAGAATGTATCACATTTACTGTCGCGAAGGAGATATTGCACCATATGTATTATTGCCAGGGGCTCCTGAGAGATCAGATCTAATAGCAGAGTTTCTAGAAGATGCAAGGCACATTGCAAAACATAGGGAATACAACATATATACAGGATATTATAAGGGAGTTCCTATTTCAACATGCTCTACGGGAATTGGAGGTCCATCTTTGGCAATTGCAGTTGAAGAACTACTCTGGGTAGGTGCAAAAGTTTTCATCAGAGTAGGAAGCAGTGGCTCTATAAGGAAGGAAATAAGATGTGGAGACCTAGTAATATCCAAGGCCGCGGTGAGAATGGATGGAACAAGTTACCAATATGCCCCTGAAGGTTATCCCGCATCTGCCTCTCCTCTCGTGGTAACCATGCTGGAGAATGCTGCAAAGAAATTAGGCTTTAGATATCATGTTGGAATAACGTGTACAACGGACAGCTTCTATGTTGGTCAGGAAAGGCCGGGTTTCAGTGGATATTTACCCGGCAAGATGAAAGGGCTAATAGAAGAGTTGAGGAAACTTAACGTATTTAATTTTGACATGGAAACGGCCACACTTTTTGTCCTAGCGAACATATATAATGTCCACGCGGGCTCTATATGTGCTGTGTTTGCAAATAGAGTAACAGGTGAATTTAAAACTGTAGGTGAAGGAAAAGCTATTAGAACAGCTCTTGAAGCTGTAGTGATGCTTGATGAAGTTCTCAACTTATCAGAAAGATAAAAGGGACATACTAGGCAAACTTGCTAGAATAGCCTATGAAAGTGGCAAGTTAATAGGCCACGATGCACTTGAAAAGTTGAGTGAAGAAGAAAATCCGGAGGAGTTACTTAAAGAGTTGATTGAAGAAACATCTGAAGAAATTATTCTCCTAGAGACAGTTGAAAAATTTCTGGAATCCAAGCATCCTCCAGCTACAACAGGTAAAAGAGTAGAAGAAATTCCTGCGAAGGAATACGACGCCGAAATCGAAATCATAAAAGATCCCAGCAGAGAGGGTTATGGAAATCTCGATGCAGATAATTATGTTGAATACTACCGGTCTAGACTCAGAAAGATAAGAACAATTTTTGCACGGAGAGGTATAAACATAACTGCCCGAACAGATACCTTGGCAAGACTTTCAGATAGAAGAGATGTGAGTATAATAGGAGTAGTGTTATCCGTAAAAGAGACCAGGACTGGAGGATATATCGTTGAGATATCTGACGAAGAAGGGACTGCCACTCTTCTCTTCAAGAATAATAGATTATCTGGGAACAGGTGCCCTTATGTTCTTCCAGGATATGTGATTATGGTTCATGGCGTGAAAGCAGGGGATATGGTGATAGTAAACGAGTGCCTGCTTCCAGACATAATACAATATGAAAGGCGTACAATTCCATATCCGCTTTCGATAGCATTCACATCAGATTTCCACATAGGAAGCAAGTATACATTGCAAGATGCCATCGAACGATTTCTGAGAACATTGAATCTTGACTGTCGAGCAAAAATTAGGATGCAAATGGCCAGGGTTAAATACCTTCTTGTAGCAGGAGACCTGGTTGATGGGATAGGGGTGTACCCTGGCCAAGAGAAGAATCTCATTATAAAGGATGTGGCAAAACAATACGAGGAATTTGCGAAGATAATTGAAAAGGTTCCAGACTATATTGAGGTTATAATAATACCTGGAAACCATGATGCAACTTTTGACCCTCTCCCTCAACCGCCTATACTCAAAGAGTATTCTGATATACTCCTTGAGCGGAGGAAAATAGTTATGTTAGGTAATCCATCAGTAATATCGCTACATGGGATAAAAGTGCTGATGTATCATGGTCAAAGCTTTGATTCACTAGTTACTTTGAACCCTAACTTAACTTACGAGGGAGTGGACAAGATTTTGGTTGAAATTGCAAGAATAAGACATTTAGCACCTGATCATACACAGACTCCAGTTCAGCCTCTTCCGGAGGATACCTTGGTTATAGAGGAAGCCCCCCACATCATTCACACAGGTCATCTCCATAAGTTCGCAATAACAAGCTATAAAGGAGTTTTCATGCTCAACTCCTCAGCTTGGCAAAGGCAAACCGATTATCAGGCTAGAATGGGTTTGAAGCCGGATCCATGCAAGGTTCCGATTTTTGAAATGGATAATTGGAGATTTAACGTTCTTTCATTTATGTAGCCATTCACTTCTGTGAAAACTAACCCCTCTATTTCCACTGGAAAAATGAAATAAAGCCTTCTAAGGTTTCTTTTCCGGAAAAAAGGCCTGTAAACAAGTGAATGAAAGAAAAAAGACCAGAAATTCCTTATTTCATGAAAATAAGCAATATTCACGCTTATTCATATTCACAAATTTGCATGTAAAACTTAAAATGTGTGAACAACAATAGTAATAGTGCCAATGGCCATCAGGAAACTAAAGATAGAAGTTCAGACCACGGACAATCAGACGATGACTTTAGCATATTCAGGTAGAATAACAGAAGAGACTATAGAGCACATCATAGCATTCCTTAAAGGATTAATTAAACCCAGAGAAACTGTGGAAGTTTTCAAACTAAGAGATCTTCCAATAGCCAGAAAAATTCAAATGATAATAGAATCCGATTTCAGAAGAAAGTGGTTCACATCAAGAGATCTGAAGAAAACTTACGAGGAAACCTTTGGAGAGTCTGTCAAGATCAGTACTGTATCAACGTACCTAGTCAGGTTATGGGAAGGAGGCTTTTTAGTTAGGAAGGGAAACAGAAATCAATACAGGTACAGATTGAATTGTTGACGGACAGACCCCTGTATTTCTACTGGAGCTTACACTTGCATACCTATATACCTTAATATAAGGATTAAGTTATTCAAAGAACTTTGAATGCAACTCATAAGAACTTTAAAACAAACTTTTTATTGGCAATTCTCTCTCTTCTAAAAGAGAGGGCCATTCGAATTTAGCATAAACAAAAAAGCAAAGACTACGGAGGGCCACTCCTCCAGTAGAAACAAAGGGGTGGGGCTTATCGCAGACATAAAGGATATATTCAAGAGATTCTACTCAGGATCTATGATATTCCGTGACCGTAGTGTGCTTAGACATGATTTTATTCCTGATAAACTTCCCTGTCGTGAAAAGGAGATTGAGGAACTTGCTTCAATCCTAGCTCCTGCACTTAGAGGGGAACTTCCTTCAAATGTTTTCATATATGGTAAACCCGGAACAGGGAAGACTGTCGTTGTTAGATATGTCCTCACTGAACTCATGGATGCAATGAAAGAACTTAAAGTAAACTATGTCCGATTGGGATATACCAACTGCAGGAGAGCGGGTACCCCTTACAGAGTTCTTTCAGAGCTTTGTGATACAATTGACGTAAAGGTTCCCTTTACTGGCCTTGCAACAGATGAAGTTTTCACTAGGTTTAAAAAGGGACTCGAGCGTAAAAGGTGCGTCTTTATAGCTGTTCTTGATGAGATAGATGCTCTCATAAGAAAAAATAGGGATGCCGGAAATGAGGTTCTATATCGGCTGACACGTATAAATGTTGACCTTAAGAAGAGTAAAGTATGTTTCATAGGTATAACAAATGATGTAACTCTTAACGAGTATCTCGATGGTCCGGTTCTTAGCTGCTTATCTGAGAGGGAGCTTGTTTTTCCACCATATGATGCTACACAACTATCTATAATCTTAAGGGAGCGCGCCAAGCTAGCTTTCCGTGAGGGAGTTGTAAGTGAGGACGCTATAAAAGTATGTGCTGCACTAGCCGCTAGGGAGCATGGAGACGCTCGAAAAGCACTTGATCTTTTGAGGGTGGCAGGTGAAATAGCTGAGCGAAAAGGAGATTCTATGGTCTCCGAGGAACATGTTTTAGAAGCTCAAAAGGAATTAGAGTATGGCCATCTTTTTGAGGCCATTAAAAAACTTCCGTTACACTCTAGGCTTGTGCTTCTGTCAGTGTATTTGCTAGAAAAAAGGACTCATAAAATATTCACGGGAGATGTTTACAGCAAATATGAAGATATCTGTTCCATGCTTGACATGTCTCCATTATCCCAGAGAAGGGTCAGTGAATTGATAAATGAACTTGATAGCATGGGAATTCTGAATGTCAGGGTAGTTAGCATGGGGAGATATGGGAGAAGCAAAAAAATCAGTATAGCTTGCAACAAAAAAGTTGTAAGGGATGTTTTATCAGGAGATGAATGGTGTTCTGTAGTCTTGAACCCTTAAATCTTCCTTTTCTCTGCATCTATTCCAGCTTGGAATGCCTTGAGATTCACTTCAAGATACTTTTGTGGAACGTTCTCTTCGATTGCTTTTTCAAGGCTTTCACTTTTTAATGGAAGTTTCCCAGTGGAAAATGCTGCTCCAAGCATTACAATGTTCTCCGTTATCGTTGGAAGTTTATTTTCTTTGAGGATTTTGTAGGAGTCAATGATATAAACTTCCCCTACATTTCCCTTAAGGTGTTCAATTTCTTGCTCAAGTGAGGGATACTCTGCTTCTCCTAAAGTAACTGAAAGCGGATGTATCTCCGTTAAGCTGAGGACAACCGTGGTTTTCTGAGATAAATATTTCAAGTGTCTCAGGATTTCGATGCGCTCTAGACTAATGGCCATGTCAGTTTCTCCGTAGGGAATTATCGGCCCATAGACATCTCCTATTCTAACAGTGGATATCACGGACCCTCCTCTTTGAGCCATCCCATGAACTTCCCCAGTGTAAACTGTATAGCCTTCAAGCATTGCAGCTGTTCCGATTACGCGTGTAAGCAATAATATGCCTTGGCCTCCAACTCCACATACTAACAGGTTATATCTCATTTCACCTCACCTATAGCGTTAAATGGACACACTTGGGCACAGACTCCACATCCAACGCATAGCCTCTCATTTATATGTGCTTTACCATCTTTAACGGTTATTGCTGGGCATGCAAACTGTTTGACGCAGAGCATGCATCCTCTGCATTTCTCCTTGTCGACACGATATGGTTTTATCTGCTTGCCTTCTTTGATCTTTCTCCTTACTGAGAGTAGTGCACATTCTCTTCTTGCGATGATGACTCTTACTCCACTCGCGTTTAATGCATCTCTGAAGGTTTCTTCTAGGGTGCGGAGATCATATGGATCTACTGTTTTTACATATTTGACACCGCATCCCTTAACGATGTTTGAAATCTTGACTTCACTTGTTCTCTCACCTAGGCCAGTGATCCCTGTTCCTGGATGTGGTTGGTGGCCTGTCATGGCTGTTGTTCTGTTGTCCAGTACGAACAGTATGAACTCTGCCTTATTGTAAATGCTATTGATTAGAGCCGGTATCCCGGCATGATAGAAAGTGGAGTCTCCTATAAATGCAACTATAGGCTCCTTGATAGCCTTGCTTAAACCAGATGACGTGCCTATACTTGACCCCATACAGAATAATAAGTCTCCAGCCATATATGGCGGAAGCGCTCCTAATGTGTAGCAGCCAATATCCGTTGGATAAATCGCTTTGTCTCCAAGAACTTTTCTGACTATGTAAAATACTGACCTGTGAGGGCATCCTGGACACATGACTGGAGGCCTTCTAGGAACGTTTTCAATGGTCTTCAAGTTTATCTTTACGGGTTTTCCAATGATCTTTGCAAGTGCTTCATATACAATGCTTGGATTAAGTTCGCCATATTCTGGAATTACATCTTTTCCATGAACTTCAACGTCGAGCTTGAACTCTGCTATAAGTTTTTTCACGTAATTTTCTAGGAATGGTGAAAGTTCTTCAACGACGATCACAAGCCTTTTATTTTCAAGAAAGTCGAGTATGGTTTCTTCAGGTAAGGGATTAGTCATTCCAATTTTGAGAACTGGAATCTTTTCGCTTGTCGCTTTCACAGCCTCCATAGCATAGTTGAATGCTGCCCCACTGCTTATAATACCTATGTCATTCTCCTCCCCTACAACCTTAGTTCCAGGAAACGCTTCAGAGATTTTTCTCGCTTCCTTAAGTTTCTGAAGTAGCCTTCTATGAAGAACCCTGGCATTTGCTGGCAACAAAACTAGCTCTTGCATACTCTTTTTGAAAGTTTGCTTCTCATATCCTTTACTCTCTATTTCTCCGAGCTTAACGTTCATTCTACAGTGGCTGATACGAGTGGTTGTTCTCAGAATGACTGGTAACTTGAGTTTCTCGGAAATCTCAAATGCCAGAACTGTATAATCTTTGGCCTCTTGTGGGTTCGAGGGCTCGATCATTGGCATTCCTGACAGTATGGAGTATATCCTATTATCCTGCTCATTCTGTGAGCTAAAGCATTCAGGATCATCTGCTGTAACGATCACCATTCCTGCTCTAACCCCAGTGTATGCAAGTGACATGAAGGGATCAGCGGCCACATTTAAACCTACATGTTTCATTGAAACCATGGACTTTAACCCAGCTATTGCCGCTGATCCAGCTACCTCCATTGCAACCTTCTCATTCGTGGAATACTCCATATAAATTCCAAGTTTTGCAGCTATCCTAGATAATGTATCTGCAATCTCCGATGATGGGGTTCCTGGGTACGTAGACGCTACGCATATCCCTGCCTCAATGGCGCCTCTCGCTATTGCCTCATTTCCCATAAGTAGGGCTACTTCTCCTGCTGGCTTTAACAGCGGATCTTTCTCCATGGCCATCATTTATACTTATCCGACACGATAATTATCTATAGCGCAGAATAAGCCAGTTTATAGGTGATTAAATTGGGTAGGAGAAGAGCTAGACGCATAATCAAAAAGGCAAAAAAGGTTATTCCAAGGTTATTCAGATGCCCAAACTGTGACAGAGTAACTCTTTCAGTAACCGTTGACAAAGACAAGAACATGGCCAAGGTATTCTGTTCAAGCTGCAAAATTTATTTCGAAATGGATCTATCTGACTTTCCTCTATATGAACCAGTAGACATCTATGGATACTTTGTTGATTTATTTAATGAGGGAGAAATCGAAGTGGAAACTCTAACCAAGTCGGAGGCTAGATGATTGGGAAAAGTTCTAAATTACTTAATTGAAAAACTGAGAGACGATGGAGCCCTACACTTTTCATTAATAGATCCCGTTGACGTGGTTGAAAGTTCAATAGAGAAAATTGCCACTGCTATAGAAGATAGCGGTTCAGATGCTATAATGGTGGGTGGTTCAACACTTTCAATGCAGAAATGGCTAGATACGCTTATTCTAGGATTGAAGAAATGTACAACTTTACCCGTTATACTTTTCCCCGGCAACCCTGCTATGTTGTCGCCGCACGCTGATGCCGTTTGGTTCATGTCTTTATTGAATTCTGCAAACCCCTTCTTCATATCGGAAGCACAAGCACTAGCTGCTCCATTAGTTAAGAAACTTGGCATAGAACCTATTCCACTAGCATATATTGTGCTCAGAAGCTCCTCTAGCGTTGGTTTTGTTGGTCATGTGCGTGACTTTCCCGAACATAAGCCAGAGCTCGTGGCAATGTACGCGCTTGCTGCTCAATATATGGGGTTTAAATTCGTGTACTTAGAGGCTGGATCCGGAGCAGAAAAACCTGTTTCCACAGAGATGATACGCAAAGTTAAAAAATTTCTGGAGATCCCACTAATTGTTGGAGGAGGCATAAAATCTCCTAAGGTAGCTTATGAAATTGTTAAGGCTGGAGCAGACTGTATAGTTACAGGAACAATTCTAGAGGAAAAACTTAGCATACTTCCTAGCATAGTTAAAGCAATTAAAAAAGCTGGACGTGAGAAGAAATGACCGCGTTTGAACATTATTTCCGGAAGTTAAGCGAAATTATAGACTTCGAAGGATATCCATGGCCTAAATTCCTTAGAGAGGCACCTGAAGACTTCACGTGGGTTACACTAGATGGCGTGGGCGATGCATTAATATTGAATTGTGGAACGTGCGATGGCCCATCTGATCCAAGACATCCAGTATGTGGAGAATGTGTGAAGAAAAGAGTTCACATGGCAAGGAAGGCATATGAGAGAGAATATGGTAAACCTGGAAAGAAATGGCGTGTCATAATGCTGGTAAGGGTTTACGATGGCTCAGAGTTCTAAAGGTAATGCACTAGATGTATACTTCAGCTCATTAGAAGTATACGTAAACAGAGCATACAAAATTGCTGAAAAAGCTCGTTCTAGGGGATTAGATGCTTCTTTAAAGCCTGAAATAGAGATTGCTAATAACCTTTCTAAACGTGTTGAAATGCTAGTGGGCCCCTTAGGGATTTCATCCCACATTGATAAACTTCTATCTAAGGGGCTGTCGAAAGAGGAAATAGCTTTTGAGCTTGCAAGGTATATTGTGAAAAACTATATTGGACAGTTAAAGTCGAAGGAAAATGTTGCTGAACAAGCTCTCAGGACTTCGCTAGCATTTCTTAATGAAGGAAAGACTGCAGCTGCAATCTCGGGAATAGATAAGGTTAAAATTAGAAGGAATTTTGATGGAACGAAATACTTAGCAGTATATTTCGCAGGCCCTATGCGTTCAGCTGGTGGAACTGAGCAAGGCTTAACCGTAGTCATTGCAGACTATATCAGAAGATTGCTAAATTTAGACCGTTACAAACCTACCGAAGATGATGTTAGAAGGTATATTGAAGAAATCAGAGTTTATGAGACAAAAGTTTCACGTTTCCAATATCATCTTACAAACGATCAGATCGAAATTATAGTGCGAAATACTCCCATAGAGATAACTGGTCCAGCAACAGATGACGTTCCTGTACCAATTTCATCTAGAAGAGTAAGTGCTGAAACTAGCAAGGTTAGAGGAGGTGCATTGAGAGTAATAAATGACGGGCTAGGAGGGCGATGCCGCAAGGTACTTAAGGCTCTAGAAGGCTTGCCAATAAAAAAGTACTGGCTATGGCTTGAGCAAATCAAACCCGTAAAGCAAGAGGAAAATGATCAAGCGGTGTTAGAGGATGTCGTTGGAGGAAGGCCAATATTTTCAATGGGGTCAGGCGGCTTTAGGCTAAGAATTGGAAGATCAAGACATACTGGGTTAGCGGCCGTTGGATTATCTCCGGTCACAATGGCCCTTCTCAAGTTTATAGGCATAGGTACCCAACTGAAGTTGAATATGCCTGGAAAAGCAGGGATTGTTCTCCCAGTGAATTCAATTGAACCTCCAATAGTCAGACTAAAAGACGGTAGCGTAATTAAGTTGAAGACTGTTCAAGATGTACATAGGCTTCAAAGATCTATAGACCTTATACTCTTTCTTGGCGATATACTCATTTCACTTGGCGACTTTGTAGAAAACAACTGTCCATTGCCTAAGCTTGGATACTGTGAAGAATGGTGGGCTCAGGAGCTGAAAAAGGCGATTGCAGGCAACAAGGAGAAACTTAGTACTGTTGAGAAATACATAGACAATCCATTCAAGAATGTTCCTCGCATAGAAGAGTCAGTAAATCTCTCGTTAGAATTAGGAATCCCCTTGCATCCAGAATATACTTTCATGTGGGACTTACTATCGCCTAATGAAGTAATCACATTGAGAAAATTCCTCAAGGATGAATCTAAATGGTTAAATGAGAACCTAGCAATTCCATTTGACGAAAATATAAAAACTATACTCGAAAAGGCATGCATATTTCACAAAGTTGAAAATGATAAGATCATAGTTGAGTATCCGTACTCTGTAGCTTTAAAGGTAACACTATCTCTAGATTCAGATGTTGACCTGGACGACACTAATGTTGATGTCATCACACTAGTGAATCACTTATCCAAGGTTCCAATAAGACCTAAAGGTGGCACATTTATACAAGCTCGCATGGGGAGACCTGAAAAAGCAGCTCCTAGAAAAATGAAGAAAATTCCCATAAACGTGCTTTTCCCAGCTGGAAAAGGCCACAAAGGTACATCCAGCGTAAACAGGGATCTGATGAATGTAGTATCACGGACCGACACAATTGAAGTCGAGATTCATGGTAGATTTTGTCCAAAATGTGGACGAACTTTTTTCACTAATAGCAAATGTCCTGAGTGCAATGTTGAAACGGTTCCTATGCATTTTTGTCCTCGCTGTGGAAGAAAAATCGTCGGGAAAAAGTGCATTGAATGTAATACTGCAGCCGTCACCTATGGAAGGCAGAAAATCGACTTGAAAAAGATACTTCAAGAAAAACTTCGTCGACTTTCAAGGTTCAAACCTAAATCCATTAGAGGAGTACTTGCTCTTACAAGTTTAGAGCGAATTCCTGAACCCCTTGAAAAGGGGATACTAAGAGCATATTTCAATGTGTATGTTTACAAGGATGGAACCTCTAGATTCGATTGTACTAACGCGCCTTTAACATATTTTAAACCTAGGGAAATCAATGTTAAGCATAGTAAATTGCGAGAGCTAGGGTACACTACTGACATCTATGGTAGGGAGCTTGTAAGCGATAGCCAGATACTAGAGCTTAAACCCCAGGATATTGTGATCCCGTTCGAAGCAGCTGAATATCTGTTCAGGTGTGCACAATTTATTGATGCTCTCTTAGAGAACTTTTATAAAATACCCCCCTTTTACAAGCTTAAGTCTCCAAAAGATCTTGTAGGCCATCTCGTGATAGGAATTTCACCTCATACATCTGTTGGTGTGATAGGTAGAATAATTGGATTCACTAGAGCTAAAGTGTGCTTCGCACATCCTTTCTGGCACGCTGCCAAGCGAAGGGATTGTGATGGAGATGAGGATAGCATTATGCTGCTCATGGATGCGCTGCTAAATTTCTCTCGAAAATATTTACCAAGAGGAAGAGGCGGCTCGATGGATGCTCCGCTTATACTTTCAGTTACTATATCACCTCAAGAGGTGGACGAGCAAGCCTATAACATAGAAGTTTACGATAAACCTCCTCTCTCGATGTATTCCGGTGATCTAAGCGAGGTTACTTTTGTTAGGGATCTAATTGAGAGAGGCAATTGTTATTCGTTGTCTTTCTCTATTCCAACTGATGAAATCGTATACGATGAGATTAGAGTAAGTCTCTATAAGGAATCCTCGCCAATGTCGACAAAAATAACGATGCAACTTCAGTTGGCTAATAAGATTGCTTGTGTAGATGAAAATTTGGTTGCAACAAAGCTAATAGAGAAGCATCTTCTCAGAGATATAAAAGGCAATTTGAAAGCATTTTTCACTCAAAGCTTCTACTGTAGAAGATGTAAAGCTAGGTACAGCATCCCTCCCCTAAATGGAAGATGTAGGTGTGGTGCCCCCATTTCAACCACTGTTAAAGTGAAAAACATTACAAAATATCTTCACATAGTTGAAGATCTCTACAGCAAGTATAAGTTACCTATGTACACTAAGAATGAAGTTAATTTAGTATCAAGTATCCTCAGAAGCTTCCTACTTAAAGGAAATGAAAACAACTTACTAGGAAAGTGCCGCTCTTAGTAATGTTCTTTTCCTAAGCACTCCCACTGGGTTCTCATTATAGTCTATCACTACAATTGCAGGAACTCTTTTTATAAGCATGTTCTTTGCACATTCTTGAACGCTGCTCTCCTGGTAGCATGTCAGAAGAGGATACATGAACTCTTTGCATGGCTTGTTTGATGGTGTAAGCACCTTTTTCGTGATGTAAAATATAGAATCTGGATCCCATCCTCCCACGTCGCCTGATGGCCCTATGAGACTTGAAGTCTTTTCAACGGTTACTCTCTCGCTTCCTCGTAGAATTGCCGGATAATCTAAGGTTCCTGCTAGCTTGCCATGTTCATCTATCAGAATTGCACATGTACTTTTGTCAATGTCCATTATCCTTTTGGCTAAGTAGAGTGGAGTTCCCCACCATATCGTTGAAAATGGCTCAACCTCCGCTAAATCTTCTACTGTAACCTTAGTAGTTAGTCTAAGGATAACTTTCGCTAAGAGCTCCCAGTCAGTTATCCCGCCTATCACTTTATTATTCTCATCAACTACTGCAGCACTTGACATACGATGTTCAATAATTTTCCTTAGAACGCTCTTTAGGTTATCTCCAAGCTTGAATGCAGGGGCATTTTTATCTAGGAGAAGTTCCCAGTGCTCCTCTGAGGCTTGCCTCATTAAAGTTGTACACCTAAGCAGCCCCCTGTATGTTCCATTTTCATCAGTGACTATTAGATCACCTACGCCTGAATGCATTAGCTCATCTAGCATTCTGTCGTATGAAAGTCTGTCCGTCACTATTGGGGGGTTCCTTGCTAGGTAGAATTCATTCAGCTTCAAGTCTGCATCACCTTACAAATAAGAAACTTAGAAGGGTCTCTAGGGAAATTCCTTATATATCTTACATTTTTCTTTTATATCTTTATTTCTATGGTCCCAAGTACCTGTAGGCGTCTTCGACTGTCTCAAAGCAGTAGTGAAGTTTCGTATACTCTTTCCTAAATTCAGCCACATCCTTTGCAACTTTATCGACATCCTCGCCTTTAACGACTACCCTTGCTATGAACTCAGCTATGTCCTCCATTTCTGACGGTCCCATGCCAAGTCTTGTTACTTCGCTTGTTCCAAGTCTGATTCCTCCTGGGTGCATATAGTTTCTTCCTTCTCTTATATCCCATGGAAGCAGGTTTCTGTTGACTATTATGTTAGCACTCTCCAACTTCTTTTCAAGAGTACCGCCATCGCCATATTTTGTAATGTCCACAAGAAGTACATGGGACTCTGTGAACCCTTTTTCCTCGCCTAGCACATTTAACCCCCTTTCATAAAGTGCCTGTGCTAATGCTTTTGCATTTTTCACAATGGCTCGGGCATAGTCTTCACCAAAGGCCTTTATTTCAGCTAACGCTATTACAAGAGCTGCAATGCTATGCAGATGGTGATTACTTACAAGTCCTGGGAATACTGCTCTCTTAATAGGTTCAGCATATTTTTCATAGGCAACTATAGCTCCACGCTGCGGCCCTGGAAGAGTCTTGTGCGTGCTCATAGTCATGGTATCTGCACCTTCCCTCAAGGGATCTTGGAAAATCCCTCCTGCTATTAGCCCTGCAACATGTGCTGCATCATAGTTCACAATTATATTGTATTCCTTTGCTACATCTGCAATCTCTTTCACAGGATGTGGAAATGGGAATACGCTCCCCCCGAACATTAACAACTTTATTTTTTTACCTTTCTCAAAGCTTCTTCTAATTTTCTTTATTGTTGCATCAGGGTCTATGTTTAGCTCTTTTTCATTGTATGGGAAATATGTTACCCTTAAGCCATGGACTGCCCCTGCAGTTCCACCTATTTTTCCTCTTCCCATACTTATATGGCCACCACATGGTATTGATAATGCCATCATTCTGTCTCCGGGTTTGGTAAACGCTGTATAAATTGCAAGATTAGCTACCACTCCTGATATAGGCCTCACATCCGCGAACTCTGCCTTAAAGATTTCTTTCATCAAGTCAATAGCTAAAAGCTCCATTTCATCGATGTATATGCATCCTGCATAGACTCGTTCACCGGGCCATCCTTCAGCGTATCGGTGTCCAAAGTCACATGTCATGGCCATCCTTACCGCAGGTGATGAGACGTTCTCGCTTGCTATCAAATTTATCGTTTGATGCATCCACTCATGATGTTTCTTCATAAGTTCAATCGCTCTTTTATATTCTTCGCTCACATTCACTCCCTCCGCTAAATATAAATCAACTGTTAACCTATTGTATTTAACTGTAAGAATAGGTGACTAAAGTTGATAGAAATACGTTTTCATGGTAGAGGTGGCCAAGGAGCTTGGACTGCCGTACAGATACTTGCAAGGGCCGCCATCAGGGAAGGCATGTATGTCCAAAGCTTTCCAGAGTTCGGTCCTGAAAGAGAAGGGGCTCCCATAAGAGCATATGCCAGAATATCTAAGGAACCCATCAGGATACACTGTGGAATCTATAACCCAGATATCGTAGTAGTTTTAGACCATACCCTACTAAAGAGTGTCCCCGTCACAAGCGGGTTAAAGGAGAATGGAGCACTAGTTCTAAACATACCCGAGAAGTATCTTGAACAATACATTGACAAGATGAAGGGTCCACACGACATATGGTTCCTAGATGCCACAAGCCTAGCGGTTAAAATTCTAGGCAGAGGTATCACAAATACTGCTATGTTGGGTGCACTGCTGAAGGCCAGAGAAGTAATACCATTGAAAACAATGCTTGAGACGACGAGAGAGATCTTCCTCGAGAGATTTTCAGAGGAGATAGCTAGAAAGAACATTGAGCTTATTAAAGAAGCTTACAAGGAGGTTAAGAAAGTTGAGTGAAGATCTTGCCAAGCCCGGTTGGAAGCAGATTCCGATAGCTGGGGTTCCATTCAAGAAGGCAACGGAATATCATACTGGGGACTGGAGAACATTTAAGCCGGTGATTGATCAAAGTAAGTGCACTAAATGCTTAACATGCTGGATCTTCTGCCCAGATGACAGCATTGTCTGGGATGGCAACACCGTACAAGTGGACTACCGCTATTGTAAGGGATGTGGAATCTGTGCAGAGATGTGCCCTGTTAAAGCTATAACGATGGTTAAGGAGGAGTGAAGGAAGATGATGCTAGCTCTAAATGGTGATGAAGCTGTTGCATATGCCGTTAAACAGTCAAATGTCGACGTTATAGCGGCGTTCCCAATAACTCCCCAAACCATAATAGTGGAGAAACTATCCGAGTATGTTGCAAACGGAGAGCTCAAGGCATACTATGCTTGCGCAGAATCGGAGCATTCGGCAATTTCTATGATCGTTGGAGCGTCAGCAGCAGGAGCTAGAACGTTCACAGCCACGTCAGCAAATGGACTAGCCCTGATGCACGAGATACTATATATTGTATCTTCCCTTCGTCTGCCAGTTGTCATGGCCATCGTCAACAGAGCGCTAAGCGGCCCGATAAATATACACACAGATCACGGAGACAGCATGGCTGAGAGAGACGCATGCTGGATTCAGATATATTGTGAAGACGCACAGGAAGCATATGACACCGTGATACAAGCTTTCAGAATAGGCGAAAACCATAAGGTTCTTCTTCCAGTAATGGTAATGCTTGACGGCTTCCTAATCAGCCACACAACTCAAAACGTGGACGTTTTAGAGGATGAAAAAGTAAGTAACTTTGTCAAGCACAGGATTCCAGCTGAAATCGAGGTATTCGGCAAGAAAGTTCCACTAACACTAAATCCTGAAAATGAGGTTCCCTTGACATTTGGGCCTTTAGACTTATGGGATTACTATTTTGAGCATAAGCGTCAACAGGAGGATGCAATGGAAAAGTCGCGCGAGGTTATAAGGAAGGTTCATGATGAGTACGCTAAGATTAGTGGAAGGAGCTATGGAAATGGGTTCATAGAGACATATAACATGGATTCAGCCGAGTATGCATTCATATGCCTAAGCTCAACAGCGGGAACAGTCAAGTCATTGATCGACAAGCTAATCAGCAAGGGAGATGATAAATTAGGGCTTGTACGAATTAGAACATTTAGACCATTCCCATATGAGGAACTTCCAAAGGCGCTTGAGGGAGTCAAAGGGGTGGCTGTGCTTGACAGAAGCGGTGCCTTCGGAGCAATGGGAGGCCCCGTGTACAATGAGGTTAGATCCGCCCTCTACGACTCCGATGTACATCCATTCATCAATGGTTACATCTATGGCCTTGGTGGAAGAGACATGACCATGGAAATGCTGAAATCCATCTACGATGACTTAGTTGAAACTGTAAAATCTGGAAAACCAAAGAGGAAGATTGAGTTTGTAGGGGTGAGAGAATGAGTTGGATAAATTTGCGTGAGCTAGCTAAAAAAAGAAGTTTATTCACATCAGGCCACAGACTATGCGCTGGCTGTGCAGCTGGGATCATAGGTAGACTAGTTATGCATAGCGTTCCTGACCCAAAACATGTAGTAGTCGTTCATGCAACCGGCTGTTGGGAGGTCGCTGGCACCATATTCCCATATACTGCATGGGCGGTTCCATGGATTCACAATGCATTCGAGAACGCTGCCGCGACAGCTAGTGGTGTGGAGCTAGCGTTTAAGGCTCTCAAAGACAAGGGAGTAGTTAAAAAGGTTCCAGACATTATAGTCTTTGGTGGCGACGGAGGCACCGTGGATATTGGTCTCCAGTCCCTAAGTGGCGCTATAGAGAGGGGTCACAATTTCCTCTATGTCCTTTATGATAACAATGCCTACATGAACACTGGTATCCAGAGATCAGGTGCTACTCCACGTTACGCTTGGACGACAACTAGTCAAGTTGGAAAAGTCATACCAGGGAAGCTAGAGGCTAGAAAACCAATTGCCAACATAATAGCTGCTCATGGAAATGCATATGTTGCGACAGCGTCACCTGCTTATTGGCGTGACTTAATGGAGAAGGCGCGCAAGGGAATAGAATACAAGGGCCCAGCTTTCATACATGCGATAAGCCCATGCTGCAGAGGATGGAGATTCCCGCCGAACATGACTATAAGGGTTGCTAAACTCGCTGTTGAAACCTGTGCATTTCCATTATGGGAATATGATCCTGAAACTAGAGAATACAAACTCTCACCGCCAAGTCTCGCGATAGCTAAAAACCCGAAGCTAAAGAAACCTATCGAGGAATATCTCAAATTGCAGGGGCGATTTGCTCACCTATTTAAGCCAGAGAAAAGAGAAGATTTAATCGCAAGGATACAGGAAGACGTAGATAAAGAATGGAACCAGTTACTTGAACTTTGCGGTATAACCTAAATATTTTTCTCACTTTTTATTTTTTGAAATGTCTCGCCGAGAACGTAGGGAGAGAAGAGCAAAGGGGCCTGCATCCAGCGCAGGCCTACTAAGATTCTACGAGGAAGAAAGTTACGGATTCAAGATTTCACCATATTTTGTCGTAGCTCTAACTGTAATACTGATGACTATCGTGATTCTTGCTAACGTTTTTGGGCCTAAAACAATTACACCATAGAAATGGTCAAGGCTTTTGTATCGTACTATAAAAGCATACCTCGCTCTATCAAACCGTCTTTATCTATTCTCTGTCTCCTTTTTTTCTCCTTTACATCCTCATATGTTGCAAGCTTAAAACACTTATCGCCAATACATGATTGGCTTTTTCTGTCAGCTGTTGTATCATGTCTATACTTACTGTTAAGTTTTGTATTCGGAAAGTTTTTGAGCGATAACGGATTAGATGTTAAGAGAGTTCTTACACTTTCTGTAATCTCATTAGCTATATTAGCGATTTCTCTAGCTCTATCCATGTTTATCGAGGCTTTATCTCTTATTTTCACAGTAGCATGTACTGTTTCCACATTCATATCTATGCTTGTTTTCAAGTTCATAGCTAGGTCGAAACTTTATATTTTGGAATCTATGGTTTTCATCGTTCCCGCATATATACTTATATGTGAAAAGGTGGCACCACTTTCATTCGTTTTTGCAGTTCTCTCAGCTTTGCTCGCGCTCAAATGGATGTGCTTGTCGATCGATAAACTAGGGTACGCGATTTCCCCTTTTCGCGGGACAGATATTGTCTATGCCTTTCTCGACAATTGGATCCATCTGAAACGTTCTGCGTTAAACATGATATTTTCATCGATGGGGAAGCTTAAGGTTCTTTTCTGTGACCTGTTATATTTCAAGAGAGGTAAAGACGCCATTGCCTGGATAAATTTTTGTATACATTTCGGCCCATTCAGAAATGTGGGTTCAAGCGATATACCAGGCTTCGTCATAAAGCGTCTTGAGTCAAACAACTTAAAGTGTATAGTGACCAAGGGGCCTTCTACACATAATGAAAATGTTGTTTCACCGGGATTTAGGCGACATTTGTGGATGGAACTTGCAAGAGCTATTCTCATATGCGAAAAGAAATCTAGAAAAGTGCCGATGGGGGTTACTGAGCTTAGAAGTGATTGCCTGAACTCCCTTTTCATATCCCTAGGTGGGCATATCCTCTGTGTAATGGAGCTTGACAGGGATATAAACGAGGACTTGCCCTTCACCGTGCAAAAACTTGTTGAAGCAGAGATAGGTTCACCTGTTACCGTAGTAGACGCACATAACTCGACAACTCTTCTTGAGGAGCCATATCCCTTCTCTAAAACGTTTACTGAAAAGGAATACAATGCACTTATGAACGTTCTTGCTAACTATAGGAAACGTGTAGGCTCTATCAAGTTATCTGAGAAATGTAAAATAGGCTTTGCCAAGTTAAATATTCCTACACATTATGAGAAGGGGCTTGGTCCCGGAGGTATTAGGAGTTTTGTCCTAGATATCGATGGAAAACAATTTGGCATGGTAGTAATAGATGGGAATAATATTCTGAGGGATTATAAAGTCAACCTTTCAAAAGATCTAAAACGCAGATACGGTTTTGAGTTCAAGATTATTACCACGGATACACACATTCTCGACGGTAGAAATCCTGCTTATAAATATGTTCCAGTTGGCATCAAAATATCATACGAGGAACTACTCAAGGAAATAACTGACTGCGTTGACAAGGCGATAGAAGATCTTTCACCGTTCAGATTTTCGGCGTGCAGAATCTACTTTCCAGTTATAACAATGGAAGGATGCTTTGATAAACTTGAATTTTTCCTAGTTGAGTCGTTAAAGAGACTAAAATTATCATTTATCATGCAAGTTGTATTGGCTCTTCTCCTTTCTACATTGCTATTTTTACACTAATTGCATACATCAGTATTGCTATAGCTGTGAAAATGAATATTGTGCCTAGTACAAACATCTTAAGTGCATAATCTCTGTTGTATATGTTTTTGGAGCCTATATGGTACATATATAATCCAGATATTCCCATAATGCATGTAAACATTATAAGTATGGTTTCAGCGACTGTTTGGCCCCATACGCTAGGGTATATTGGATAAACTATATGGTAAAATAGAGGTTCTTCCATCAGCACATACACTCCACCGCTTAGCATGAAGACGTACACTGCTGCTATCAGCATAACATAAATGTAGTCGGGGACCTTCATCCTTGCAATTTTTCTCTCGAACGAGTACAGCTTTCTATCCAGCTTGTATGAGAGAAAATTAATTTTTCTTTTCAGTTTCTTAAGTTTTTCCTTCATGCTTCCCTCTCCGGATGCCCTCTATTACCTCTTTTATCCACTTACCTGTGTATTTGTTATTATAGACTACATCCAAATATTTACTCCAAGTAATGTTTTTCTTTCTTTTTCTCCATTCATTATATCCACTCTTCAGTCTCTCATATGCTAACCTATGATATTTACAGTATAGGCTTTCACTTTCTCTTGGTCTATCACAAATTACACATTTTTCCTCTTGCCTGGGCACCTTATATTTGTGCAAAATACCCACTCCTTTCCCTTACTTACGCATGCTAAAAGCGGATATCCACAATACTTACATGTTTCATGTAGTGGTCGTATTCGCCCCTTCTGGGGTAAGGGTTGTGTAACGTCGCATTCACCAGTAGTTCTACCATAGCAGACTATGAATCTCTTCTTAGTTTTTTTAGATCGCACTATGAGAAGCTGATTCCCGCATACTGGGCACCTACCTATAGGTTTTCCCTCTACATGCGGCTTAAAATCCTTTCCAACTAGACTTTGTCCAATGTTCATTTCATTTTTCTTCATCTTACTAAGAACGCTGTAAAGCCCAAGTACAGTATTTGCTACGATTACTTTTCTATACTCGGATGTCAAGTATTCACTTTTAAGTTCATCTATTATTTGCTCGACATTTCTGGTGAGCTCCACTGAAAGTATTTCAGGGCAAATCTTAGATAGTATTTCAGATACCTTCATTCCAAGATCCGTTACCTCTATATTGTTTGGATTCTCCAGATACCTTCTGGAGAACAGTATTTCAATGATTTCAGCCCTTGTAGCTTTTGTTCCAAGCCCAAGATTCTCCATTTTTTTAAGAAGCGACCTTACATTGTATCTAGGCTTGGGCTTCGTATACTTCTCCTCTACCTCTACTCTTATAACTTTGAGTTTCATTCCCTCAACTATCCGTGGGAATGGTTTTTCAGTTACTTTCTTAAAGGGATAGATTTTGAGCCATCCATGATCAATGATTTCTACCCCCTTCAATACGAATAAATGCCCTTCTATGTCCAATAATGCTCTCGTCTCACTTTTGGTCATACTCCTATAACAACTTGCCAGAAATCTTCTCACGATAAGATCGTAAATCTTTCTGTCATTTCCCGACAGTTTTATATTTACTTTTTCTCCAGTAGGATGTATCGCCGGATGCGCAGGGTCTGTACCTTTCCCCTTTACAGGTTTAGGCCTTTTACTGTGTTCAAATATTTTCTGAACAAGGTCTCTGTATTCTCTCATTTCACCCAGTTTTTCTATTATTCCCTTAACGTCTATACTGTCGGGTATTTGTTCGCTTCCGGTTCGAGGATATGATATAAGAGCTTGAAGATACAGCTTTTCGGAGATTTCTAGTGTTTTTCCAGGGCTTATCCTATAGATTCTGTAAGCTTCTCTCTGTAACTCTCCTAAATTAAATGGTGGTGGAGGTCGTTCCTTAGTGACTTTTCTCTCGATTTTCTTTACAGTAGCATACTTATCTCTGATCTTTTTAATTTCTAAGGCCTTTTCCTCAGATTCGATGTTTCCTCCAGCATATTCGGCAACATATTTTACACCATTTATCTCCACTATGGCTCTCGCTTTCCAATAGGGCAGTGGAACATGAGTGTTTATATCGATTTCTCTCTCTGCTAGGAGTTTAAGCGTAGGGCCCTGCACTCTGCCAATGCTAAGTATCCTCTCTCGATCACCTACTCTTCTAAGAGATAGGGTTAGTGCACGTGAAAGGTTTATTCCAAAGATCCAATCGATCTCATGTCTCATTTTACCAGCTTCAATAACGGGCCAATCTAAAGTCTTTAATCTTCTATCGAAGGCTTTTCGCAACTCGTTTCTCGTTAGCGTTGAAAATATCATCCGGCTGCTTTTCTTAAAGTATTTTTCACCGCAAGCATATTTAACTACATTGTATCCTATTAAGCTTCCCTCTATGTCATAATCGCATGCGACTACTATTTCATCGACTTCCCTAGCTATTTTTGCTATAGCTTGAATAGTCTCCTTTATTCTTTCATTGTAACTCCTATCCTTTGGAGAAGTTCTCTCCCACTTTATGTTGTATACGGGGAATATCCATCCACCACTTTTCTGTACAATGTTATAAAGATGCCCCATAGCGTAGGCCACATATATTTGTTGCCCTTTAAAGGTTGTAGCATAAATTGGCGTTTTTCCTACTTTTACAATTCTAACTCCTTTGTCCGAGAGGGCGTATGCAATTTTCTTTGCAGCTGATGGTTTCTCAGCGATAATTAAAATTCTTCTCATGATCCCCACTTTTCTGTTAAATTTATTTTCAGCTTTTAATCTTCATATTATACTATGGTTGAAAAAATAGTTTGTGAAAAATGTGGCTATGTGTTATATGAGTCTAAGGAGTTGATCCCTCCACTCCAAGTGTATGAAAAATACAACGGAGTTTGCCCGAACTGCAAGAAGAAGCTTAATAGGAAACCCCTTAAGATAGAGATCAAGATAAACAAGTGATTCATCTCTCAGGATTTCAAAAGTATAACTTTCTGAAGGCACATTCATTTTCAAGCATTCTGAAGTCTGCAAGCTCCTCAGGATGTATTTTTTGGACAATATGCTTGAGGCCTCTTACGACTACTATTGGAATTTTTTCAATCCCCTCTCCCATGAGTATATGTGCCATATTTGATATCGTGTCTACCACGTTAATAGCAGTTATTTTCATTGTTTTACCGTATAGGTCTCTTTCACCTCTGTAATCGATGATAGGTTTAACATAGTGAAATCCTAAGCATATACCAACAGTTCCTCTTCTAAGAGGAAAGACGAAGCTATCACAAATTATAACCCCAACTTTTATGCCTTTCCTCATCAATATTCTCAAATGCACCGAGCGTGCAATCGAGTTAAGGTCCCTTGGAAGTATGGACAGTTTCCCTGGAGGTGCATTTGACACGTCTATTCCAGAGTTAAGTAAAATGTTATCACCCTTCATTGTAAGCATCCAATTGGAGAAAACATCCAATACTCTGTCAGCTTGTGAAAATGCGTATCTGAACGCTTTATCCCCCTTTATGAACAAATTAAGGCATGTACTAACAATTTTACTAGATATAACAAGTATGTCTCCTTCTTTCAAGCTTACGCTATTATGGTAGAGTGCTTCCTCGATTACTTTATGCAGGTTTTCACAAGGTTTTACTACTCTAGGCATTTTTAAAGGTATGAGCTCTACTCTCATTGTTAAAGACTAATATTGTTTGTTTGTCATATTTTTCTAACTACTCGGAGGTAGTTAAACGTGGGAAAGTTGAAGAAGACACACTTCTTTGATTGTTATAAAGATTCTTCTACGCTTATAGAGTTTGCTGGGTGGCTTCTTCCAGTATACTTTAAGAGCATCTCGGCAGAGCATATGTGCGTGAGAGAAAACGTTGGTTTCTTCGATGTGTCTCACATGGGGAGGTTTATCATAGAGGGCCCCGACTCCGAGAAATTCCTGAATTATATTACGACCAACAATGTAAGAAAGGTTAAACCAGGCTTCTGCCAGTACTCGCTAATGTGTAATGAGAAAGGAGGTATAATTGACGATCTGATAATCTACAGACTCGATTCAAGTATGTTTATAATGGTTGTAAATGCTGTAAATACTCTCAAGGACTTAAGATGGATTACATCCCATATTGGAGATTATGATGTTGATATCACGAATGTAACAGATAAAAGCTCAATGCTTGCTGTTCAAGGCCCATACTCCGAGAAGCTAATGAGCGAAGTTGGAATCGAAGTGAGTGACCTTAAAAGATTTGCATGTAAAAGCATCGACTGGAAGGATATTTCCCTGGTAGTCTCAAGGACAGGATATACGGGAGAGGATGGATTTGAACTTATTTTACTTGAGTCTTCCCCTGAATTAGCTGCACAGCTTTGGCATACTCTTATTGACAAAGGTAAATTGTTCAATGCTATGCCTTGTGGGCTTGGTGCTCGTGATTCGCTAAGAACAGAAGCTGGCATGGTGTTATATGGCAATGACATAGACGAGAATATAAACCCATATGAGGCAAAACTTGGATTTGTAGTTAAAACGAAAAAGGGTCCATTCATTGGAAGAGAGACACTAATTAAAATCAAAAGTTCCCCTCTCAAAAGGGTGAGATCAGGGTTCATAATGGAGCGAGGAATAGCTAGGCACGGAGCTAAAGTCTACTCAGACTCTGAAAATATTGGATTTGTTTCAACAGGGGTATATTCTCCACTTCTCAGAAGATGTATAGGTTTCATGTATATTTCACCTGAAAAATCAATATTAGGTAACACCGTGTATATTGATGTCAGAGGTAGACGCTACCCTGCTAAGATATCAAAATGGCCCTTCTATGATGAAACAAAGTATGGATATAGGAGGAGTGTAGTTTGAGCAAGTATGAGGTAAGGCAAGATGTAATGTACACGAAAACTCATGAATGGGTAAAGTTAGAAGGAGAAAACATGGCAACTATAGGAATTACAGATTACGCTCAACAGAAACTTCACGAGATAGTTTATGTAGAATTTACAAAGAGTCCAGGTGATCAAGTCTCGGCAGGGGACACCGTAGCTATTGTAGAATCCATAAAGACGTCTGCTGAAGTTTACACTCCCATAAGCGGTGAAATCGTAGAGGTAAACACTCGTCTAGAGGAAGAACCTGAGCTAATAAACAATTCACCATACGATGATGGATGGATTGTCAAGATTAAATCCCCGTCAGCTAAGAAAGATTTAGAAAAATGTCTATCTCCTCATGAATATGAAAAAACAATAGCGGAAGAAAAGTAAAATGAATGTCAAAAATATTGCTGCCATAGTGATGAGAAAGATTAAAGGTTTGCGTCAAATATCTAGAAAAGAGATAAAGGAGAAAATCAAGGAAATACCCTACTGGATATCGGAGGCCTCTCTGCCAATTAACAGAGACTCGCTACTCACGTTGATTATACTCTTGATGATATGTAGCATAGCTGCATTGATTAGATTACAGCCACTCGAATGGGGTGCATTTCTAGGGGCGTATGACCCTCATGTACAGTACATGGCTACGAAGTATTTGATCGAAAAAGGCTTAGGAGCATACTTCCACTGGCATAATCAAATGGCATGGTATCCATATGGGCAGGATATGTGGAAAGCCCTTTATTTAGGAGTTCCATTCACAACAGCGATCCTGTACATGATCGTTAAGTTATTCATTCCTGAACTTAGCATATACACGTTCTGTGTCTATATACCAGTGTTCTTTGGATGCCTTACAGTATTAGCGGCTTTTTTCCTAGGAAAAGAGGTAGCTAATAGAAATGTAGGGTTATTGACAGCTTTTCTGCTCGCTATCCTCCCAGCATATGTATCAAGAACTACACTGGGCTTTTATGATAATGAATTTCTAGGAGTTTTTCTTCTCACAATGATTTTCTTGTTCATGGTCAAGGGAGTTAAACCTGAAAACGCCGATAAATCTCTTAGATACGGAATCATAACTGGGCTTCTCTTAGCATATCTTGCAGCCAGCTGGGGTGCCTTCCTCTTCGCATTTAACTTGCTTGCATTATCTATTCTCACATTAATAGTATTTAAACGATACCAGCCATTTCTGACAGTATACTACACCTCCGCTATACTCATAGGTTGTGCTCTTGCAGCCCTAGTTCCGAGAACAGGGCCTCAACTACTACTCTCTGCAAACCTTTTAATTCCATACTTCACGTTGATCCTGCTATGGATCATAGAGCTTACAAGGCATCTTCCCATACCATTCTCACTACAGATCAGAACTGTAATAATAGGGATAATAGTGATCTCATTAGGGTTGGGAGCTCTATACTTAATAGGCTTGATATTTGGGCTTCCATCTAAATTCTGGGCTGTTATAAACCCCTTCTTTAGAACCCAGATACCTTTAATAATGTCTGTAGGAGAACATCATCCGTCACCGTGGGCTGTTTTCTATGCGCAACAGGGAATGGCCTTCCTTTTCGCTCCTATAGGAACTATCTTGTTGATGAAGAGGAGGCGTAACGAGGATCTTGTTGCAATTGTATATGGTCTCCTTGCTTTATACTTTGCTTCATCAATGGTTCGTCTGCTTCTGATACTGGCTCCTGCAGTTGCCTTCCTAGCAGCGTATGGATTTTACAGCATTGCAACTCCAATAATTGATGCTTTCAGGGCAAAGCCAGCGATCATAAGTCCTAGGAGAATGCGAGTGACTCCTATCATTGAAAAGGAATTTCTCTCTCTATTCCTAGCCTCACTAATTGCGATTTCCATGTTGACAACATTCTATATGCCAAACTTTGTTGACCAGGCAAGATATCCTGTTACAATAGCTTCGTCAGCAATATCAGCTCGCGGATACTACAATGACTGGCTAGAAGTTCTAATGTGGCTTAGAATGAACGTTCCACCAGGAACGGTTGTAGCAAGCTGGTGGGACTATGGATACTGGTTGCAATCAATGGGAGAAAAAACTACGCTAGTTGATAACGCCACATCAAATTCAACACAGATTCACATGGTGGCCAAAGCATTCATGTCAACCGAGGAAGAGGCTCTAAAAATATTCAAGAGATACAATGTGTCATATGTCGTGGTCTTCATAACAGTGATCAGGGATAGACAAGGAAAATGGAGATTCTTAATGTTTGGAGATTATGGAAAGCTAAGATGGATCTGTGAGATTGCTGGATACAAGTGGGAAGACTATTGGGACTCTACTAAATCCATGCCAAAGGAGCCATTATATAACACGACGATATTCAAACTACTCATGGATCAGTATAAAGATGCAGTAAGAGACGTATACCAAGGGCAGGTTCAAGTATATCCGTTGCAGCTGTTCAAACTAGTGTACAAGTCAGAGCATGGGTGGGTGTTAGTGTACCAGCCATTATACAATAAACTTTATGAGTAGTAATTTCATTATTTCCCATACTTCATAAGCCTTCTATATTTTGCATACCTGTCATGCGGAGAAAACTTTGGTGGTATTGCTACTTTGAGCTTACCCCCACAGTAAGGGCACTTATCTTCCCTCATAGTATATCTTCCACATTCAGTACACTTCATGATTTCCTTTCTCAGGTTACCTTTCCGTCTTGAACTCTGCTTCAATGTTCATCTCCTTGGCAACTTTAAGCATCTCTAGAGCAACTTTCTTGAACGTTTGTTCTACATACTTAGGATTTTCATGAAGAACTCTAATTCTGTAAAGGGGAGGTGATATTACTGTAATTTCAACATTTTTTATATCTCTCTTTTCCAGATTTTTCTTACATTTTTCTAGGTAATCCATTATCTTAAAAACTCCATCCCGAGCTAAACTTTCAACTTTCACCTGATAAACTAGTGAAGTATAACTTGGCTTTACACGCTCCATGATCTCTTTCATTAGAATTTCTGCTATCTCATCGGCTATTCCAAGCTTCAACAGCACTGTTTTTCCCTTTCTTCTGGCCTCCTCTAATCCAATGTAGGGGTTTTCAAAGTTTTCATCTAAGAGGTAAAATACTCTTTTTATCTCAGATTCATAGGGTGTTCCTGTGAGCGCTAGCTCAACTATCTTGTAGGCTTTCTTTCGATCCTTATAGTCTTTCATTTTAAGCTGTTTTTCTCTCTCAGTAACATATCGCAGTGACAAATCAATGATGTCCTTATCCGGGTCAACGTTTATCACTCTGGCAACTACCTTCTGCCCTTCCCTTAGATAGTCTCTTACTCTCTTAACGTATCCTCTCTTTATCTCTGAGATGTAGATAAAAGCCTTCTTACCACTATACTCATCAAGCGAGACATAGGCCCCATAATCTGTAATTTCAGTAACAGTTCCAACAACTAACTCGTTAACTTCAGGCCATTTGCGGGGTATAGTCTAACCTCCAGCTACTCCATACCTTTCTAAAACCTTCACCCCTTCAAGGAGCTTGGCTTTTCCACCAGTTGGCTCGAGAAGTTGTTTTCCACAGACGAGGCATTTAACCCTAGTTGTAGCGTGACTGAATACTATTTGTTTTGAAGAGCATTGAGGGCACTCTATGCACATGAAATAGCTTCTAGGCATCGGTATCTCGATTTTTCTCTTTTTCACCAATTCGGTATCACCTCACTATCTCTAGTCGTTTGATTCTAATACCCTCTCTCTGAACAATTCTTCCACATTCAGTGCATTTGAGCTTTATCATTTGCTTCTTCGTGACCTTTGCTTTCTTACGCTGAATCGGCCTAGGCTGGCCTCCATATCCTTTCTTCTTTCTAGCATATTTTCTATTTCCAATAGCAAGTGTTCTACTCTTTCCGTGCGAGTACAGTGAGACTGTATGTATAGTATGTTTGAGGCATTTTGGGCAGTATGTTCTTATCTTTGCGGGAATTTTCATTATTCATCCACCTCTATTGGTTCTGCGTATCCTTTATCTATCAGGATTTTAGCATACATGTATGGTATTGCAGCTACATCCTCCTTTTTATATGGTCCATATGTCTTTAAGTCTATTCCAACTATCTCTTCCGGTATATCCTTTAGTATTCTCACTACTATAAGTTCTTTCTCTATATCAATTTCCCGTTTTAAAACATTTTTTCGTATTTGCCCTATAAACTTTTTAAGGTGAATTAAAAACTTCTTTTCTTCATCAGTCAAGTGCTCTTCTTCTAAGAGATTTTCTCTTCCAGTAATGGCATATATTGTTATCTTCAGTATCCTTAATTTCATGAGTTGCTCATAAGCAAGTGTAATTATTTCACGCTCTTTCTCGAGCAGTATCCTTCTCACATCATCTTCAGCCATTCGCTTGATTTTCTTATCTAGCCTTGCTAAATGCTCACCTACTTTAGACGTGAAATTTTTCTCTAACTTTAGTAAAGTCTCACTATCCCTTTCATCAGATAGCATTTTAAGTAGCTTCTCGTACATTTTCACTTATTTCATTCAAGAATTCCGCCATTTAAAAGCTTTACACATTCAAATCCACTTAGGAATACTGCTAAAGGAATTGGAATAGACTTGATTTGCCCCTCTCTATACGGCCCATAAATGTCATCATTGAAACTTACACTTCCAATGTCGCTTAGGAACTTGACCGTTATCTGAGGGGATGTCGGTAAGGCAAGGGCCTCTTTCGTAGGATCAAAACTCTCTAATTTGCTTATATCAACTTTTATCACTTTTAAACCAGTTTTTCCATGAAGCGTTCCCACTATCCTGGTCAATCTTGATATATCTGATGTAACGACACGGTCTACGTCCCCTCTCATCAACTCAACGGCCATTTCCAAAATCTTTTTCTTAGTTTTATCTGAAAGCTCATTCCATGTCCCTGAAAATCCCGTTAGAATCTCCTCTAGTATTCTTCTACACCTCTTATCTATAGCATTGACTTGTTGTTTTCTCAGCTTCGATCTGAAATATCCTGACTCTAATACTTCGTATACTCCACGGCTTAATCTTCCAATCCACCCGTGTCCCTCCATAAGGAAGTATCCTTCGAAAATCATGGTTGCCTTGAGGTTTATTCCATTTCCAGTAATGTAATCCACTATCTCTTGCCTCATTGCACGGTCCATGTATTCAAATTCCTTGTTCTTAACATGGACGTGAAATCCTCTTCCTCCCGAGAACAGTACTGCTATATCCCTTGGTGCTAGTCCAAAATCAGTCAGCAAAAATTCCTCGATAAGCTTTATGGTCTCTTCAGCGGCTATGGTCATACATTGTAGATATGTTTCAGGTCTCATCGCTATACCATATTTCTTAGCAATGTGGTCTGCATCTATGTCAAACAATAATTCAGCGCATACCCACCCTTTCTCCTCCATGGGGGCATCAGGTTTCTCATATATTGCTATTGAGTGATAGGCATGCTTTGGAGCTAGTTCTGCAATAAATCTTCTCAGTTCAAGAATTGATTTGAAGGATTTATGCCGTACCATCACGTTTCCATCGAAAAGCATGAACCCAAACTCACGTCTCTCAACATTCTCGCAGATAATGCTGGATGAGTGTGTACTATAATACCATTTGAATATTTTCTTTATTACACTTATGTTATCTCTTTTCTCTATGTCTTCTTTTGACATTCCTCAAGTAATATTGTAATGGATGAGTGATATCTTTACATTCTTCTCCCCTGATACAGATACCGTAAAACCGAAGTTTTTTACATGATGGAGGAGAGTATTTTGTTCCTGAGCCTACTAATCCTTTTAAATGCCTGAGCTGGTACATCGTCTTGCGTGCATCATAATCCGGCAAATTTGAGAAAATTTCATTTACGTCATCGATGGACATTCCAAGCGAAAAGAGAAATGTCGCTAGAGAGAATCTTTCAGTATGAGATAGATTTCTTCCCTCACGCGCTCTACTTAAAAGCTCTCTCATACACGGGGGAAATGCATCAACCCTTATCTTTCCCTTAGGCATTTTAATTTTTTCGGTAAACGTCCTTTCAATTTGGCTTATTCTCCTATATTCATCGCTCAGATCTATGTGATCTGGAAGTTTTAGTCTAATTCGTTCATTGATTATGGCGTCCTTCAACATTTCTTCGATAAGTCTTATGAGGTCTCTTCTTCCCACGTATACGTATCCATTTATTACTATTTGATTTACAAGTTTCCACTTTATCGACTTGAAATACTGTGAAATCCTCAAGTAAGTAGGAACTGGAATTTTAAACAGCGAAGTTTTCACTCCTCGAAGTTGAATATCTTCAACGTTTATTCTATTATCAATAATTTTCCTAGCTACGTTGAGAACAGTTTCCGTGCTTTCTCTCTGGATTTCACTTCCTATTTTCTTAGACAGTCTGACTGCATACCTTGAAAGTAGTCTTTTAGCTTGTAATCGTTGGAGAATGGCTACCGTCAACATTATGTTTAGTGGGTCGTCGCTTACTCTGTCCCAAGCTTTTCTACTTACGATATTGGAAATCAAGTTTCTTAGATTGTCCAGGGGGATCTCCTCTATGATGCTGGCTAAGGCTCTTTCTCCATAAAATAAAAAGGGGTATTTGTAGTGGAATGTTGTGCTCATTCAGCTCTACTTGCTAGATAATACGTTATCCTGATTCCTTCCGGGGTTTCTCCTCTTAGTCTGAGAGGCATATTAGTTGACATAGATAACGTTATAGTATCTAGTATGCTTGAAAGAGCTTTCAGGATGTTGGTTAAAGCTGACAGATTATATGTGGCATATACCTCTTCACTGCATTCAATTGATATCAAGTCCTCTCCAAGCTCTCCTCCTAGCTTGGCAAATGCTTTAGCTATGTCTCCTTTCGTTTCAAAAGTAACTTCACTTGGTTTAATCGTAATTTTAACGTTGTCTCCAATGACTTCAAGATCCTTTAGCGCTTTGTAGAATGACGATGAAATTAACGTTGCGTGTGCCCTAAATTCTATGCTAGGTTCGGGGTATTTTTCTGTCTCGAGGTCAAGTAGAGGTAATGCATATGCCCTTGTGTATCGATTTCTAATTGATACCTCGAGTAGATTTTCCTTCAAAGCAAGTGTTATGCTGTCTCTCGTAGTCACCCGTTTTAGCACTTTAAGCATTTCACTTAAATTCATTCCTATATATGTGTCCTCCGTGCACTCGTACTCATCAAAAGCTTCCTTGGGCATGTATATATCTATCATCGCAGTTCTACTTGCGTCAAGTGATCTAAACGTCATTGCCTCGGATGTTGCATGAAAGTTTCCTTCCTCAGTTAGCGTCGATATGGCCTTGACAATATTTAGCCAGTCCTTAGCATTTGGCAAAGTCGCCTTAAACATTTTAGCCACCTCATTTTCTTAATTAGAGGTCTTTTCTAAATTACATTTATTGCAGCGTACGGAGGCTTCTCGGTCAATCATATTCGCGCCAAGTATATCCACATTTCGTGCATCTAAAAAATCTTGTCTCAGGCTCGTCTAGACTTCTAGTCTGCATAAACCACCAATAGGCTTTATTGTTGCCACATTTTGGGCATTCAACTCTGGCTGTGGGTAGCCTCCTTATCTCCTGAAGCTCCTCACTCTCTATAATCATCTCACGTGAAACTGGGTGTTCAACACTCTCTGTGAAAGATAGATTTTTATCCGTATGGAGCTCTGACGAGTACCCGCAAGAGGGGCATCTAAGTATAGCCCTGTTTCCCTCTCTTATAACCTCCATCATTGCACCGCATTTAGGGCAGAACTTTATCCAAGTCATTGTCTCATCTTCATTAGTTTTTATCGACTTACTTTACTCATAAGTTCCTCTTTAAATTCCTTCAAATCTTTAAGTATTTTCTCTAAGGCTTCTATCATATATTTCTTCGGAGTTCCTCTCCTGACTCTTATGATGTATACGTATTTGTTACTCATTGGATGAACTATTTGATATCCCGAAATCTCGACATTTGGCTCGTTTTCCATATGGTGATTCATCATGTGAAATATTATGGGGTCTATATTCTCGATCTCGAGCTTAAGCAGGTTTCTTCCTTTTTCAAGTACTCTTACCTTCATTTGGGTGCTCATACTTTTTAAAGTTATGGCACATCAATATAAGTGTTCTTCTCACAATTTCAGTTTTTTCTTAGGATAATGTCCACCGGAACCTTTCCATAGTTTATCGAGAGCTTTCTCTTTTCTATAGTTTTGCATATGGGGCACTGCACTTCATTTCCCTTTTTCTTCTTCATATACACGGCGCAATTTTGACAGTATGCAAGGACGACTCCGAAAAGTTTTCCTCTTGTAGAAATCGAAAAGGGTGGCATTTTATTGGAAAGCACTCTAGCATAGATTATGTCATTCTGTCTCACAGCATAAAACATGTCGGGTATATGTTTACTACTTACGTCGGAAATTAACAGGAATGCTGTAAATGTCCTTTTAAGTTTTCTCTTGTCATCTCTTATAATCTTACATACCGCATATTTTTGATCCACGTGTACTATCTGTGCATATACTCGCATATCTTTCCTAGGTATGTTAACTTCAGTTAATCCTCTCACTGATATTCTCTTATTTTCAACATCTATATCAATTGTCCCTATTGTGCTTGAGAATAGATTCCCCCTGTGCGTGTAAACGTTCTCTAACGGCTCGAGTTCCTCAGTTATTCCTACCTTGTCACCGGGTATTACAATTTTATCCATTCTCTCCTCCTTGGATTTTCTTCCTTTCATGTCTATCCCTCTAACACCTCATACAATTCATCTGGTAATATGATTGGTATTTTCAACTCTTCATACTCTTTGTCAAAGGCTATCCTAGGGCACGAACACACTACGAAGGCATCATATACATGCATCAAGTTCAGTAGTTTTATTCCACTGACCTCCTTCATCACAATAATATCTGCTTGAAATCCTCTCTTGCTTAATGTCTCTGCTATCTTTTCCGCCTCTCTCATTCTTCTCTGTCCCATCGTTGTTCCAACTATTATCCCTATCCTCCTTGCATTAAGCATCTTTCCTAGAGCAGCCATTCGCTTTTTCTTTATCTTTCCTATCTCTTCTTCGGTAAACGTTAATGTTTCCCAATTCAAGATGTCAGCTACAATGACTTTTTTCCTCGTGTTCATGGCTAATCCCAGTCCGTGAAATCTGCCACTAGCAAGTATCACATGCACATCGCACTTATCGTCTAATGACATTGGGTTAGAGTAGTCACATCCTATAATTAACCCCTTTTCAAGAGATCCACTTTCTCCAATGAAAACTTTAAAATGCATCTTTTCAAGCTGTCTTCTAAAGTCTTGCATAAAAATATAATGCTCCACGGTTGATGACAGCGCAATATATCTATATTTCCTGATCAAATGATAGAGTTTCTTTTCTATAAACTCCTTAATTTTTCCTTTTATCTGTTTAGCTTTCTTTACCAAAAGCGGAACATGTATTATCGTTAAATCATCATGTTTTTTAATGTTCATCTTATAGACGTGCCCTATATTGATCACCAAGTCTACCCCAATAGTTTTTGCTTCACAGTCTTCGATATAGCATAAACCGTAACATCCCTCTCCTGATATGTAAACTTTCGCTTCATGTTTTTTCTTCCTTATAATTTCCAAAATTTCGGGTATGAGATGTTTTACACCGTCTGGCACTTCCAGAAGAACAGCGTCGAAGTCTGTTTTCTCAAGTATTTTTTCCAGTTCTATTCTTGGGATTTCAAATGTACGATTCTTTAGGGTCACTTCTTTACTTCAACAACAATTCTTGTCTTTAAAGGAATCTTATGTGAAGCCCTTCTTATCGCCTCTTTTAGATGTTCGAGGTTTTCCACATGCGATGCTGCCTCCATAATTAATGTTTCTTTCCTTATGTGAGCTGCTGTCTCAATAGGTTTGCCGAATGCTAGTCGCATTCCCTTCTGCACTCTGTCGGCTCCTGCTCCGCTCATCATCTTATTTTCCCTTAGGACATGATGTGGATATACACATATCTTCAGAAAGTATGCATTTCTCCCAAGTTTTTTCAACACATAGTTTGCAGCTTTTCTTGCAGCTTCTAAGCTTCTTGCTCTTATATTTCCTGGCTCTATAGCGTAGAGATGGACCCATGCCCTGAACTTGTCCTTTTCCTTGGTGTTCCCCATTTCGAACATTCTAATCTCTGGGGCAGGTACTCCATGAATATATTCTTTTCTGGTGTATGGAGGGCTACTTATTTTGGTATAGCAACGTGCTGGTCGCTTGGGCATTTGAATTAAATAATCCCTAGGAGCTATATATTGGTTCTATTGCCTTGAATACCTCTAAAGCTTCTGAGGGCTCTAAGAGCAGAACTGGTTTATCGAGAAGGTTCTCGTCGATACGCTCTACATCTTCAATGCCTGAAATTTTCAAGGCTTTCTTCAATTTTTTTCTCCTGTAAGTGAAAATTGCCTTGAGGAAGTCTATAAATAATTCTATCTCTCCTTCATCCAAAGGAGAATTCTTTTTTCTTTTGAAGACTGCAATTACGCTTGTAACCTTTGGCCTAGGATAAAAATACTCTTGTGGGATAGTCTCCTTATACACGTTTTCCATAAGCATCTTGCAGAGTATGGAAAGATATCCGTATCTGCTCTCTCTTGGTTTAGCTGTAACCTTTTCATAGAATTCCTTCTGGCATATGATTGCAATTGTTTCTATGTTGGTGGCCTTCACCAATTTTAGAAATATTGCCTTAGAAATGGAGTAGGGTATGCTTGACACCACTTTATTAGCTTCTCTAGGCACGGGATGCTTGGTGGCATCCCCTAGCACTAGTTCAATGTTATCTATGCGTTTGAAAATGCCCTTGCAAAAATTATAGAACTTACGCTCGATTTCTATGCTTATCACTTTTTTAGCCTTCTGTGCTAGAATACTGGTTAAAAAGCCTAATCCTGAACCAATCTCATATACGACATCACTAGAGGTGACGTTGGCTAAGTTGACAAGCCTATAAAATGGGTATGGGTCACAGATGAAAACCTGCCCCTTATACCACCTAGGTTTTATCTTTAATCTTCTAAGTGTTCTAATTACGAAGCTTCTAGAGATTTCTATACTCATCTTTGAGCAAGTGGCCTATAGACGAAGAAGTAATGTCTGGTTTTACCCTTGATTTCCTCTACTATCCTTTCAACAAGTATGTCCATTACATTGCTGATTCCAGTTCTTTTCTTAAAGTCCTCTAGCGACTTGAATGGAGCTCTCCTTCTCTCCTCTAAAATTTTCATGGCCGTCTTCTTTCCTATTCCAGGAAGCAGTTCTAAAGCGTGTGTCCTCATCGAAACTAAACTACATGTGTTGAGAAATTTTACGAATCTATCCTCGGTTTCCTTTATTATTTCCACGATAGCGTATGGAAGTTCTGTTTTAGCCGTTGAAGTTAACTCATCGTAAGTTAGCCTACGGGTGATTCTGTCAACTTTAACCCTTGCTCTACCAACAACTACTCTTTCATGTAGTTTGAAATCCTTGAATGTTTTTCTTGGAACAGCTTCAAGTAGCATAAAGTAATCTCTTCCAACAAGCTGTAAAATGGGTTCTCTCAAGCTTAGAGGGCGAGTATCATGAGGATATCCGGTGGGAAGATAATCCAGTACATAGGCTACATTTTCATAAACTCTTTCAAAAGGTCTGTGCATTTTCTTCACTTCTCTCTATATTCGCTAATGACATCAACGATTTTTTTCAGAGTGTCTTCACTTATTAGAAGCCCTGTTGGTAGAAGAACTTTCAGTGTGTTCACATCCTCAGGCATTATATTAACTATCTGAACAGCCACATACTTGTCTATGTTGAAATCTTTTTCAAGTCTCTCAACAAGCTCTTTGGCTTTTTCCTCCCCTAATTTAGAGAATTTTCTTAAGTACCGGAGTACATCTTCCTGAAATGTGTTAAGATTCTCTTCTTCACGCTCCAGCAAAGTGCGAGCTTCAGCTGTCGTGATGGGATCCATTCTTTTAATTTTAGCCATATCCAATCACCTTATCCTTCGTGTATCCTAAGGTGCTCGGGTCTTACAATAACCTTCTTATATTTTCCTCCATCTCTAACTAAAACTACGTAAGCTCTCCCTCTTTTCTCGATAACTGTCCCAACTTTACCGTGGAATCTCTTGAACGGCATTCCTTTGTGAACAGAGGGATCCGTGACTATACACACCTTTGTTCCTACATCTACTTCCTCGAGTATCCTAAGTAATCTACCTAGTGGCTGTAACCCCCTTTCTCTAGGCCTCTTCCTGAAGAGGTGTCTGGTATGATACCTTGGTCCCCCGGATTTCCCAGCCATTATGTATACCTCTCAACGCCTAATACGTCTAATTTAATTACCTTTAATGACTTATTTAATGCTTTTGAAAATGACGGTTTCGTTCGCCCATAGTCTCCAGTTATCAACTCCTTGACATAGAGCCCTCCCTGGCAGTATATGGTTGCATAAAACATTTTCTTATCTATTGGAAGTATTTTTACTATATAGACCATTTTATGTCTTACTTTGTCAGCTCTCCTGTGGAGTACTCTTGTTGGAGTTCTTTGTTTAATCAATGTGTTATGGAATATTTGCTCTAGTCTTTCCAACTTATTTTCATCTATAGGATCCCTGGATTCAATCAATGCTCCATAAACTTTCCCTGTCATCTTCGCTCTCTCTTTCAGTTTTTCAACTTCGGCGCTACTTGATATCCTGAGCCCAAAAACTTCTATTAGTCCATTTGCTTGTTCATTGATTGCTTTCTCAGCGCTTTCAAGGTCTATATTCCTAATCTTAGGTTTTATCAGTTCAACTATGAATGGCCTCCCAGAGCCTAGCATCCTAACATCGACATCCTCCCGTCCACTTCCATGAAACTTGTAGTCTTCAGCGTTACAGAGCTCCATTAGAGGTTTGCCAATAAGCTCATTTATCGCTGTCGGATATTTTCTTCCGGTCCAATTACACCTGCTACATCCTCTCCCCCTACAGGTAGGGCAGAACCATATTGCTTGGGGAAGTTTTCTGGAGTATTTTCTATACCTTCCATAAATGTAAAGGGGGTTAATTATGGCATTAACTTCATTCCTGTAAACGTCAAATATAAATACTATGTCAGGATTGTTTACGTCGATTTTTCTACCAGTTTTTTCAAGAAGCACTTTCCTGAGGAGTAAATTTAACTCCCTTTTTAAGGGAACGTACATTTCACTAGGTAGAGTTTTTTGAACGGTAATTTCCTTTTCAATTATTCTCTTTGGTATACTTACACCTGTTGAAAAAGTATCGCATTCATATTCCTCTAAGATGGCATTAACCTTCTCAAGTAGATCATCGACATTTATCGTGTCAAATATGTTCTCGCAGATTTCACAGGGCTTTCTTTCGACGATGTTCTCCGAGGGGTTACCTATGTTAACTGAGTAAGCGTAGATAATTGCTTTCAGAAGTAAACCTTTCTCTCTGTAAGTTAGAGTAGGCCAAGTTTTGCCTATGAGTCTCCCAGTACAGTGTTCACAAAGAATCTTCTCACGTAGGATGTTGAAAAGTTTCACTAGCATTTTAGTATCCGTATCCTTCAATCATCTTAAATAAACCCATTTTTCTCAATCTAGATTTTCTCAGTCTCTTAATCATTTTCTTCATTAGAGAATATTGATTAAGCAGTTTTTTCACATCTTCCTCGGAGACTCCAGCTCCTCTAGCTATCCTTGCTATGCGGCTTCTCTTAACGATCTCAGGATGTTTTTTCTCCTCTTTTGTCATAGACTGAATTATATACTTCCACTTTCCAATATCCTCCTCGGTTTTCTCAAGTATTTCATCTGGTACGCTATGCCCAAAAGGCAGCATTGAAACTATTTTTTTCAATCGCCCAAACTTTCTTATGCTCTCTAGATATTTGACCATTTCCTCTATTGTAAAATCTCCTTTCAAGATCTTACTTGTATCAACTTTCATTTCCTCAAGCTCTTTCTCTTTTAAGAGTTCTTCGAGCTTTCTTGAGAGCTCCCTTAGGTCTCCCATTCCAGTGATTCTTCTAACAAAGGATGGTGGATTGAATTTTTCAAGATCCCAGATTCTTTCTCCTGTCCCAATGTACTTGATCCTAGCTCCAGTAGCGGCTACTGCTGACAGGCACCCTCCACCCTTTGCCGTTCCATCGAGCTTTGTAACAATAATACTCCCTATAGGTGTAGCCTCATGGAAAGCTTTAGCTTGGGAATAGGCTTGCTGCCCTATAGAGGCATCAATTACTAGAATTATCTCCGTAGGGTTTACAGCTGATGCTAATTTTTTCATCTCCTCTAGAAGCCCCTTCTCCTCCTTATGTCTTCCACTGGTGTCTATTAGAATAACGTCTACACCTTGCTTTCTAAAGTGCTCTATTCCATTCAAAGCTATCTTTACAGCGTCTTCTCCACCTTCTTCTCCATAAACGGGTATATTATACTCCTTGACAAGCTGTCTTAATTGCTGAAGTGCTGCTGGTCTAAAAGTATCTGCACAGACAATGCCAACTTTCAACCCTCTCTTCTTAAGCATGTAAGCTACCTTGCCTACGGTAGTGGTTTTCCCGGAACCTTGTATACCAACGAACATGAAAATGTTCGTTTTGCCGGTTTGTATTTTGAGTTCTTCTGAATACTCCCCTCCTAGAAGGTTTATTAGCTCATCGTAAATTAGCTTAAGAATATACTTTCTCTTGTCTATTCCCTCTGGAAGCTTACTCTTCTCAAACTTCTCTCTTATGTTCTCAGAGATCTGTAGTACTGTGTTCACGTTAACATCGGACATGAGCAGTGCTCTCTGCAGGTCTATTATGATACTGTTTAGAAGTTGTTTGTCTACAATTCTACTCCTAGAAACTTTATCTATTATATTGCGTATGGCCTTGCTAAGATGCTCAAGCATTTTACATCATTCTTGCAAGTGTTTCCAATTCCTTTATTTTATATTCTTGTTAAATACTTTCATACTAATAAAGTCGGAGGAGGGGTTATAGTTTGAGTAGCGATTGGCCTTACACATATGAGGAAATGCTTGAAAGAGCTCACAAAAATCTCCCTCCCAAAATCATTAAAAGGGAGAGATTCGAGGTTCCCGGGATTCTAGTTTATCATATCGGTAAAAGAACCTTCATAAAGAACTTCCAGGAGATCTGTGAGAAGCTGAATAGAGATCCGAGAATTGTTCTAAGATATGTGCTTAAAGAGATTGCCTCTGCAGGAAGCATTGAACGTGGGCAAGCCGTTATTCAAGGTATTATAAATCCAAGAGCTATAGCCTCCGCTTTAAAGAGGTTTATAGATGAATATGTCATATGTCATGAGTGTAAAAGACCTGATACAAGATTAGTAAAGGAGAAACGCGTTTTATTTGTCGTATGTGAAGCATGCGGGGCTAGGACGCCGGTGAGGAGAATATGAGCAGGAGAAGAAGAAAGAGGAAGGCTAAAGCTGAAGCTGAAACTGGAAAGCTTAGAGTCCCCATGGAAGGTGAGATGCTAGCGAAGGTGTTGAGAAAACTTGGTGGAAAGCTTTTAGAAGTTCTATGTGAGGATGGTGAAATAAGGATATGTAGGATAGCCGGTCACCTTCAAAGAAGATTCTGGATTAAGGTGGGGGACATTGTTTTAGTTGCTCCATGGGAGTTTCAACCATCGAGATGCGATCTCCTTTATAGATATGATAAAACTGAACTGAGAAGGCTTAAAGCTAAGGGATATATAAAGGATGAGACTTTTATGGAGGTTACAGAGGGTTTCATGTAGGAGACCTTAAATGGAAAAGGTTGAGTGGGAGGTTTTAAGTGAAGTCTTTGACCCGTCAACGCTGAAAGCTCTTTTACACCTAATAGACAAAGGAATTTTATCAAAGGTATATGGGTTCATAAGCACTGGAAAGGAAGCATGTGTGCTTTATGCCATTGGGAACTCTAATGAATATGCTGTCAAAATATACCGGACATTTACAGCTACCTTTGTAAAAGGTATTTGGAAGTATATTGAGGGCGACCCTCGTTTCCAATCCTTTAAAAAACATAGGTACCATATTAGAATACTCTGGGCTTCAAAGGAATTTAAGAATCTCAAAAAGGCTTTCAAGGCGGGAGTTTTTGTACCGGAACCCATTCTAGTCTATAAAAATATTCTTGTAATGCGATTTATAGGGGAGGAAGGTGCCCCCGCCCCTCTTCTAAAGGATTATAAAAACCCTGATTTTTCAATCTACGAGAAAATTCTTGAGAACATTAAGTTACTGCATGATAGGGCAAAGTTGGTTCACTCTGATCTAAGTGAGTTTAATGTTATGGTTTTTAAAGGTGACCCATACTTCATAGATATGGGTCAGGCTGTTCCATTATCTCATCCTCTCGCATACGAGTTCCTTTTCCGTGACATCAAAAATATTAATTACTTCTTTAAGAAGGCAGGTGTAGAAACTTATGACGATCATGAAGTATATAGGTGGGTTGTAGGTGAGTGAGAAAAACATAATATATTTAAACGTTCCACTCGACCGCGTAGGCGTACTGATAGGGAAGAAGGGCGAAGTTAAGTCCATGATCGAGAAGTTGACCTCCACTAAGATAGAGGTCGACAGCTCTACTGGAGCTGTTAAAATACTCTTCGATGACATGTTAAATGGTATGAAAGCTAGAGAAATTGTCCGTGCCATAGCGCTTGGCTTCAATCCCCAGAAGGCGTTAAAGCTTCTCTCAGACGAGTATATGCTTGAAGTAATAGATCTCTCAGAGTATCTCCCAGACAAAGAGGAGGAATATAGAAGAGTTAAAGGTAGAATCATAGGCAGAAAGGGAAAAGCTTGGAAGAAAATCGAAGAGTACACCGACACTATGCTGGAGGTATATAGGAAAACAGTTGCCGTGATAGGCAAATACGAGAACGTGAAGTCAGCTAAGAAAGCTGTTCTAATGCTTATACGCGGCGCCCCCCATCCAACAGTGTTTAGGTTCCTAAAGAGAGAGCAGGCTCGCCTAATGGCCCTTGAAAGAGGATACTACCATGAGTTTGGGCAAGAAGTATAAGCGAATAACAATATCAAAGTTAATTCAAGAGTATATCTCTTTAACCGGGTTTGAAAATCCTTCTAAAGCTCTTTACACGTCTGTTAAAGAACTAGTCGATAACAGTCTGGATGCGTGTGAAGAAGCTAGAGTTTTACCTGAAATCTTTATCCGAATTCTCGAAGTGGATCCCGATAAGAGAATATTTAACATTTTAGTTTGGGATAATGGATCAGGTGTTCCAGCGTTTAATGTTCCATTTGCGTTTGGTAGTATGCTTTACGGGTCAAAATATACTACGAAACAAACGAGAGGAGTTTTTGGAATAGGCATCAAAAATGTTATCTTATACGGTCAAATGACAGCGCATTACCCTACTACAGTTATATCAAGCTCTGATGGCAGAAACATATACTACTTTGAGCTTTTAATGGAGGTCTCGGAAAACAAGCCGCACATAATAAGCTGTAAGAGGTATGTGGCAAACTTTGCTTGGAGAGGTACATTGGTAAGCGTCTTCATAAAAGGAAATTACAGAAATGCTAGGCACAGAATACTGGAATACTTGAAAAATACCGCCATCGCCAATCCTCATGCACATATAGTCTTTATTGATCCTCATGGAGTAGTCTATGAGTTTAAGAGGGGTATCTCTGAAGTGCCAGAACCCCCAAAAGAAACAGTGTATCATCCGCATGGTGTTGACTTGGAGCAGCTTAAGGAGATAATTCTACACTCTAGATCCAAGGATATGATCTCCTTTCTAATGGATAACTTTCAGAGGATTGGTAGGAAAAGGGCAATAGAGATTTTGAGGAAGGCAGGTATTCCTGAGAGCTTGAATCCCAAGAAGCTTACAATTTCCCAGAGAAAGGCCTTACTCGATGCTTTTCGACACGTTAGGTTTGAGAGACCGCAAAGTGGGCACCTTTCACCTATAGGTGATCATATTCTCTACGAGGGAATAAGGAAAGAGCTTTTACCGGAGTTTATAGCTGTTTCAGCGAGAAAGCCCTCATCATATAGAGGCCATGCTTTCATAGTAGAGTGCGCCTTGGCATATGGAGGCGAAATTAAACCCAAGGACTCTTTTAAAATCATAAGGTATGCAAACAAAGTTCCACTTCTCCACTCTCTTTCAGAGGATGTGAGTAAAAAAGTTGTAGATGAGATTAAGTGGAGCCGATACGGAGTTCCAATGCAGGCTCCAATAGTCATAGTGACCCATGTTTGCTCCGATAAACTCCCATATAGGACACTGTGCAAGGAGTATATCGCAGACATCCCAGAAATTCATCAGGAAATAAAGCTGGCATTACTTGAATGCGCTAGAAAGCTGAAACTGTATCTGTCAAAGAAGAAGAGGAGAGCTTCATTCCTTAAGAGAAAGGCCATTCTCGAAAAGTATCTGTCTAAAATTGCGTTTTTCGCGTCTGAACTTGCTGAAAGGGAGCCTCCGGAATATAGCTCCCTTATAGAAAAGCTGGAGGCTGAGGCTATTGGCAAGGAAGGTAGAGTTGAAAAGGAGGCAAATTCTAGCTGAGATTAAGTCTCTTGGACTCAACATATGTGAACAGATCGACGGCGGAAGATTTCCATTAATTGAAATTCCGAGTAGATCGTCTGCAAATATTGTATATGATGAAACTCTCAGACAGTATGTTTTAGGGCCTAAGCGTATAAAGCGTTATTCCAAAAACATCCGCCACGTTAAAAAGTTCTCGCAACTGGTGTGGCTTGCATACTTTATCAGGCAGCTAATGCTCTCGAACAAGAGCAGCACGCTGAGAGACGTATACTATTCAGCTGAAGCATATGGTATATTCTTTAAGTCACAGCAAGAGTCCAATGAGATCATCGCTGACATGGAGGCGCTACTGGACACTGCAAGAGAGGAGTTTCATATATTCCCCGAGGAGAGAAGCGCTATATTTGGAGAACTACTTGTAGAGTATACATGCCCAGGTTACGAGGGCAGACGTGTATGGCTCGACTCTCACCCATCTGGCATAATGATAGGTCCATCACTTGTATCAGCTGAATTTGTAGAATGTAAAGCTGAGAGAGTAATCGTTATAGAGTCGGGAGGTATGTTCGATAGATTCATAGAGGAGCAGGTTCATAAAAGATACAAGGCAATTTTAATCCATACTGGAGGACAAGCTCCCAGGTCAACTAGATGGCTCATTAGAAGATTAAATAAAGAGCTCGGCTTACCCGTGTACATTTTCACGGACGGGGATCCTTGGGGAATGCATATTGCAATGGTTATAATATCTGGATCCGCTCATGCAGCTCACATTAAAGACCTTGCAACACCAGATGCAAAGTGGATAGGTGTTTGGCCGGATGACATCATAAAGTACAAGCTTCCAACAGACAAGATGAACGACCAAGACATTAAGCGTCTGAAGGAGCTTGAAAAAGACGTTCGCTACCAAAACAAGTTCTGGCAAAGTAAGGTTAAACTATTTTTGAAATTACGCAAGAAGGCTGAGCAACAGGCATTCAGCAGATACGGATTAACATACGTAGTCGACAACTACCTGCCAGATAAACTCTCAGAAATTGAAGGTTAAAAGTAGAGAGTACAAAGGCGCCGGTGGTGGGATTTGAACCCACGACCTACGGGTTAACAGCCCGCCGCTCTACCGGGCTGAGCTACACCGGCTTATTGGCGCCGTGGGCAGGATTCGAACCTGCGAGCCCCCAAGGGGCAGCGGGTCTCGAGCCCGCCGCGTTAACCACTCCGCCACCACGGCAAGTGCGGGGGGTGGGATTTGAACCCACGAAGCCCTACGGCAGCAGGTCCTAAGCCTGCCCCCTTCGGCCAGGCTCGGGAACCCCCGCTTCTGGGGCCGGGAGTGGGATTCGAACCCACCTCGGCGGCTCCACAGGCCGCCAGCCTAACCACTAGCCGATCCCGGCCATGGTCAGGTTAAGTGGACCGGGTGGGATTCGAACCCACGACCCCCGCCTCGCAAGGGCGGTGCGCTTCCAGCTGCGCCACCGGCCCATCTATCATAATTTAATGAAATATGTGGGATATATTGGTTACTAAATTTATTTCCCTTGGAGGTCTTGAATTTGCTCATCAACCGTCTAAGTGTAAAGTAACGCTTAGTCACATCCAAAATACCGCTTCTATAATAACCTCAACCTTTGACACTATATCCAGCCAGTAGATGTAAGAAATGTTTATATTATCTTTCAAAAATTTAAATTGACCTAGAGGAATATTATTATTGCCGCGGTGTATCACACCGCCAAGGAGAGTTCCACCAATGAGGCGGTGCCTCCAGCCGCGGCGACACAATGAGGGGTTCATTAGAACCCTGAACACGGGGGAGGAATCGCTAGCGTACGGCCTTGCGGCCGTACAGTCAGATCCGGTTGATCCTGCCGGACCCGACTGCTATCGGGGTGGGACTAAGCCATGCAAGTCTAGGGTACCTAGAGGTTTCCTCTAGGTACCCTGGCGCACGGCTCAGTAATACCCGGTCAACCTGCCCTCGGGCGGGGGATAACCCCGGGAAACTGGGGCTAATCCCCCATATGCGAGGGTGTCTGGAACGACCCCTCGCAGAAAGCCCTTCTGGGCGCCCGAGGATGGGACCGGGGCCCATCAGGTAGATGAGGGGATAAAAACCCCTCATGCCGATAACGGGTACGGGCCGTGGAAGCGGGAGCCCGGAGATGGGCCCTGAGACAAGGGCCCAGGCCCTACGGGGCGCAGCAGGCGCGAAACCTCCGCAATGCGCGCAAGCGCGACGGGGCCACCCCGAGTGCCTCCCGCTGAGGGAGGCTTTTGCCCAGTGTAAAAAGCTGGGCGAATAAGGGGAGGGCAAGGCTGGTGCCAGCCGCCGCGGTAAAACCAGCTCCCCGAGTGGTCGGGACGATTATTGGGCTTAAAGCGCCCGTAGCCGGCCTCGCAAGCCCCAGGTTAAATCCAGCCGCTTAACGGCTGGGCCGCCTGGGGGACTGCGAGGCTAGGGGGCGGAAGACGCCGGCCGTATTCCCGGGGTAGGGGTGAAATCCGTTAATCCCGGGAGGACGCCCAGTGGCGAAGGCGGCCGGCGAGTACGCGCCCGACGGTGAGGGACGAAAGCCGGGGGAGCGAAGGGGATTAGATACCCCCGTAGTCCCGGCCGTAAACGATGCGGGCTAGGTGTTGGGCAGGCTTCGAGCCTGCCCAGTGCCGTAGCGAAAGCGTTAAGCCCGCCGCCTGGGGAGTACGGCCGCAAGGCTGAAACTTGAAGGAATTGGCGGGGGGGCACCACAAGGGGTGGAGCCTGCGGTTTAATTGGAGTCAACCCCTGGAACCTTACCGGGGGAGACAGCAGGATGAAGGCCATGCTGAAGACATTGCCAGACGAGCTGAGAGGAGGTGCATGGCCGTCGCCAGCTTGTGCCGTGAGGTGCCCTGTTAAGTCAGGGAACAAGCGAGACCTCCGCCCCTAGTTGCCAGCGGGCCCCGCGAGGGGCGCCGGGCACTCTAGGGGGACTGCCGCCGATAAGGCGGAGGAAGGAGGAGGCGACGGCAGGTCAGTATGCCCTGAATCCCCCGGGCCACACGCGGGCTACAATGGGGGGGACAGCGCGTACCGACCCCGAGAGGGGAAGGTAATCGCTAAACCCCCCCTCAGTTGGGATCGAGGGCTGAAACTCGCCCTCGTGAACCTGGAATCCCTAGTAACCGCGCGTCATCAACGCGCGGTGAATACGTCCCCGCCCCTTGCACACACTGCCCGTCGCTCCACCCGAGCCGGGCCCAGGTGAGGCCCTGTGTGGCACCCTTCGGGGTGTCATGCGGGGTCGAACCTGAGCCTGGTGAGGGGGGAGAAGTCGAAACAAGGTGTCCGTAGGGGAACCTGCGGACGGATCACCTCCTTCCGCTAGCGATTCCTCCCCCATCCCACTTTTAGATGAGGTCCGTAGCTTTAGTCTACGGGCTGAATCCGGTGGGATATAAAAGATGACCACTGGGCATGTAGGCTGGCGTACCTCGACCGGCCCTGAGTAGAGGAGAGAACGCAAAGCCCGCCGGTGGATGGCTCGGCTCGGCTCGCCGAGGAAGGGCGTGGCAAGCTGCGATAAGCCCCGGGGAGGTGCAGGCAACCGTTGATCCGGGGATCCCCGAATGGGACTTCCTGCCCTACCTGCTCCTCGTGGGCAGGTAGGGCGACCGCGGCATTCCCTTATCGGGGTGCCGTGGTCGGGAACCCCCCGAAGTGAAACATCTCAGTAGGGGGAGGAAGAGAAACCGAAGCGGGATCCCCCGAGTAGGGGCGACCGAAAGGGGGAGAGGGCAAACCGAACCCCATGCAGCAATGCATGGGGGATGTGGAGTTGCGCGACCTCCTCATAGCATCCTCTAGGGGAAGCCGAAGTGGGCTGGAATGCCCCGCCATAGAGGGTGAAAGCCCCGTAGGCGTAACCCTGGAGGATGCTGAGGAGGTTCGCGAGTAGCGTAGCCTGGTTCAGGCTGCGCGAATCTGGGGGCACAGGCCTCCAACCCTAAACACGAGCCGAGACCGATAGCGAACTAGTACCGTGAGGGAAAGCTGAAAAGAACCCCGGGAGGGGGTTGAAAAGAGCCTGAAACCGGCGGGCCACACAGGGGTGAGGCGCAGAAGGCCTCTCCTCAATCCCCCCTAGGCAACGAAGGGGGGAGAGAGGAGAGGATCCAGCGTCTCACCTTCCGTCTTGAAACACGGGCCGGGGAGTTCTCCTCCACGGCGAGTCTAAGGGGTTCAACCCCGTAGGCGCAGGGAAACCGACATGCGCGCACCCACCCTTTGTGGGTGGGGAGGCGCGGGGTGTTAAAAGCGCCCGGAGCCGTGGGGGAGAGACCAGAAGCCGGGCGATCTACCCCCGGGCAGGGCGAAGCCGGGCGAAAGCCTGGTGGAGGCCCGAAGGGGTGCTGACGTGCAGTTCGCTCCCGTGACCCGGGGGTAGGGGCGAAAGACCAATCTAGCCCGGTGATAGCTGGTTCCCCGCGAAGTAGGTCGCAGCCTAGCCTGGGGCGAGGTAGCCGGCGGTGTAGAGCACCGATTGGGTGGCAAGGGGGCTCTGCCTCCACCACCCTTTCGAACTCCGAAGCCGCCGGCGCCGTAGACCCCCAGAGTCGGGCCTGGGGGGTAAGCTCCCAGGCCGAAAGGGGGACAACCCAGCCCGGGGTTAAGGCCCCTAAGTGCCCGCTAAGTGTGAACCGAAGGGAGTCCCCACCCTAAGACAGCGGGGAGGTAGGCTTAGAAGCAGCCACCCTCTAAGGAGTGCGTAACAGCTCACCCGCCGAGGGTGGGGGCCCCGAAAATGGACGGGGCTCAAGCGGGCCGCCGATACCCCGGGGCACCCTCCACTGTGGAGGGTGATCCGGTAGCGGGGCGTCGAGGCCGGGTAGAAGCTGGTCCGTGAGGACCAGTGGACCGGCCTCGATTGCAGATCCCGGCGGTAGTAGCAGCAAAGCCGGGTGAGAATCCCGGCCGCCGAAGGGGCAAGGGTTCCTCGGCAATGCTTCGTCAGCCGAGGGTTAGCCGGTCCTAAGGGGGGCGGTAACTCCGTTCCCCCGAACAAGGGAAGCCGGTTAATATTCCGGCGCCACGGTGGCGCTTGCGGCAACGCAAAGGTGGCGGCCCGCCTCCGGATAGGGGGAGCCGGGCCACCGCCCGGTCTAACTGCTGAACCCCGCTGAGAACCGTCATGGTGAGAGGCGGGGGAAGGCAGGAATGGCGCCCCGTTAGTAGGGGCGTTCCCCCGAGTCCGGGGGCCATTGAAAAGCCGCCACCATATGCGCCACCGTGACCGTACCCAGAACCGACACAGGTGCCCCTAGCTGAGGAGGCTCAGGCGTGTCGGGATACCCCGGGCGAGGGAACTCGGCAAATTAGCCCCGTACCTTCGGTAGAAGGGGTGCCTGCGGCCCACCCCGAAAGGGTGGGATCGCAGGTCGCAGTGACTAGGGGGGCCCGACTGTTTAATAAAAACATAGCTTCCCGCTAGGCCGAAAGGCTGTGTACGGGAAGTGAATCCTGGCCAGTGGCGGTTCGTGAAGCGGGCCGTACAAGGCCCGTAAGCGCCGCTAAACGCCGGGGGTAACTCTGACCCTCTTAACGGGGGTTCCAATAGGACCCCCGGGAGATAGGTAGCCAAATGCCTTGTCGGGTAAGTTCCGACGCGCATGAACGGATCAACGAGGTCCCCACTGTCCCCGCCCGGGACCCGGCGAACCCACGCCCTAGCGAACAGTCTAGGGACCCCCAGCGGGAAGAGAAGACCCTGTGGAGCTTAACTGCAGCCTGTCGTTGCGATATGGTTGGAGGTACAAAGCGTAGGTGGGAGCCAATGAGTACGCCTCTCCGGGGGCGTAGGAGGCGCCCATGAGACACCACCTGCCTCCAACCATATCGCTAACCCGCCCGAAAGGGCGGGGACAGCGGCAGGTGGGCAGTTTGGCTGGGGCGGCACGCCCTCGAAAAGATATCGAGGGCGCCCAAAGGTCCCCTCACCCGGGACAGAAACCCGGGGTAGAGGGCAAGGCCAAAAGGGGGCCTGACGGGGTCCTTGACAATAAGGGACCCCGGGGCGAAAGCCGGGCCTAGCGATCCGTTGCCTCCCTCCTGTGGGGGGCAGCGGTGACAGAAAAGTTACCCCAGGGGTAACAGAGTCGTCGCGGGCGAGAGTCCACATCGACCCCGCGGCTTGCTTCCTCGATGTCGGCTCTTCCCACCCTGGCGGTGCATAAGCCGCCAAGGGTGAGGCTGCCCGCCTATTAAAGGGGAACGTGAGCTGGGTTTAGACCGTCGCGAGACAGGTCGGACTCTATCTGCTGGGGGTGTTGGCCGCCTGAGGGTAAGGTGCCCTCAGTACGAGAGGAACGGGGCGCCGCGGCCTCTGGTGTACCGGTTGTGCGGCCGCGCATCGCCGGGTAGCTAAGCCGCCGGGGATAAGGGCTGAAGGCATCTAAGCCCGAAGCCCCTCCCGAAAATAGGCGGCCATAAGGGTCCCCGTAGAAGACGGGGTTGATGGGGTGGGGGTGTAAGGGGCAAGGGTCCTTAGGGCCCGAGCCCCTTAGCCCACCACTCCCAATCATGCCCAAGCGTTCTCTCCTCGAAAGGGGCTGGTCGAGCGTTGACAGCCTACATGCCCGGTGGAGGCGAGGCAACGGGGCTTCCTCGGGAGCCTAAGGCTCCCGAGAAAATTATGCCCTCCGTCTTTTGGGGGCTGCCGCAAGGCAGCAGCGCGAAAGCGCTACTGCACGAACAGAAACGGCACCCCCGTCAGCAGATGAGAATGACTTGACGATGCTGACGGGTTGGTTGAAACGGCGTGCAGCCCCTGGAGATAAGGGGGTTTCCCCCGCTTAGACTGATGAAGCCCTAGAAGCAGAAGGCATATTACCGTTGCCTCGCCATTAATCCCCTCTAAATGAGCTACTTTTAAATCTGGAGAAGGACAATTACTTTTAAGGATAAAGCTGAGAGTGGTGGAAGCATGTCTGCTATTGCATATGTGCTCATAAATACCGAAATTGGAGCTGAAAAGGAGGTTCTAGAGCAGCTGAAGAAGATCCCAGAGATCGAGGAAGCCTATATTGTCTATGGAGTCTATGACATCATTGCCAAGATAAATGCGGACAACATCGAGTCCCTGAAGAACATCATTAGATGGAAAATCCGAACAATTGACAAGGTTAGGTCAACACTTACCATGTTGACGGTGACTTCATAAAATTAAAATATCTCCTCACAGTTAATTTTTTGAGCATTGCGGGGTGGGGAAGCCTGGTATCCCGCCGGGCTCATAACCCGGAGGTCGGAGGTTCAAATCCTCCCCCCGCAACCACCTGCTTTTAACCTTTCTTCACTCCAAATGCAAATCCTGGTATAAACGCTGCTGCAAATGGTAGATGCGCTACTATGTGAGCATATATTCCCTGAGCCTCGCCACTTACTCCACCTATGAGATTTTCAACTGCCTCAAGCAATTTATCGTATTTTATAGAGACTATCCCATAGTACTCCATTGCAAGCAGCAGCATGAAAAACAGCCCCGCTAAAACTATTAGAATCTTTATTAGCTTCTTGAGAGCATATCCTACCGCAAACCCTATAAAGAATCCGGCCCCCATTTGAATTAATATGGGATACAGTATCTCATCCATATCCCCTCACCCATTCGAAACTCTATTTATGATTCTATAGTCTTAAATGCTTCATCAGCTATCTGGGGTAGGGGATCGTCAAATATTCTCCATAGCATTTCCCTAACGTGAGCTCCCCATTCATCTTTCATATTCTCCGGCTTAGATAGTATCTCACAGCTAAGCTTGTAAGCTTCTTCAACGCTTGAGGCCTTAAATGCCGCTTTCTTCCTGACAAGAAATTCTGTTATCTCATACTTTCCAGGGTAAACTGATATGCTTGGAACTCCCAGAAAGGCTGCCTCCTCTATCATACTTCCTCCACCACATATGAGAAGCTTGGAGAAACTCAGTAGATTGGGAGCATATATGAAATCCTTAACAACGATCAGCTTATTCGAGACTTTTTCATAGATTCTCTCTTGGCCACTATATCTTGGTAAAATGACAAATTGGTACTCTGGAAACCTCTTTATAAGTTTCTTGACGAGCGGAATCATAAAGTCGCTGTCAAAGCTTCTATGGGTTGAATAGGATGCGTATACTTCATGTGTTCTTATAGTGACTATTGGCTTGTCTAAATCCAAACCTTTTTCCTCAAGTTCTTTGCGCGATGGTTTAAATTTTTTCATCCAGATAGCAGAGAATGGCCCTCTAAGTTTAACAACCTTATATGAGACTGGAAAGTAACTTTTAGAGGTCATTATCTTCGGGATCATTATCTTTTCGACAATCATTCCAGACATCCTGATGATGTAATGCACCTGTGGAGTATCATGTGTGCATATATGCTTCACCCCCAACCCTATCGTGACTCTTCCAGCGTCTGGTGAAAAATGTGAAATGCAGAGGTCAGGGTCGAAATCTGAGATTACGTCTATAAGCTTTAAACTTCTCTCAAGACTTTTCCTTAACTTCTCCTGTAAAGTCCTCCCATAATCTCCGATTACTATGGGATTTTTCAAGCCGACATACTCGGCCATCTCAAGTGTTCCCTTAAATTTTCTTGTCGTGATAATAGTTTTAGCACCTCTTCTTTCTAGCTCATCCGCAATACACTTTGCAAGCAGAATCTGTTTTCCAGTAAGTGCATCGAGCCAAACCTTCATGCCATACACCATAACCACTTATATTTACTTCAAATAAGTTGATATGTAAAATAGCTTGGACATGGCTTGAAGGGGGCGGTGCTGATCAAAAGGCTAGCACTATTAGCAATCACACTTACAATACTGCTGTCATTTCCCGTATCCATGGCTTCAGCGAACTTAGACTATATTCCCTATATTAGAGAGTCACATCAGCCTGAGATACATGCCCTAAACGCTTCATGGTTAGTTGACGTTAAAAGAACTTGTCTAGTCGTGATAAACCAGACATACTTCTTTAACTCAAGTATATTAGCTGGCGTATTCAGATTTTCAATTCCCTTAATATTTAGAAATAGGATATATGGTATCCAGGCATTTAATCCTCTAGGGGAAAAGCTACCCGTGCAAACTATGGAAAATGACTATCTCAGCATAGTCATTTATGCTTCAAATCTGTTAGATGGAAACTACAGCTATCTGAACGTGACATTTGCACTTGCAAACGTCATAAACTGCACTGGCCAAGACAACTTTGAAGGAATTCTCCCACTTGGTCCAATACTTGAATACAATTTATCAAGGTACACATGTACCATCAAATTCGCTCCTGATGTAACATCTCAATCATCAAATGTAACAGAATTTTCAAAGACGACGATTGGTGGAATGCCTGCCCTAAACTATTCCTGCCGATCCTTTAACGCATTATCATCTCCAGTCTACAGCATCAGATACACCTCCCCTCTCTCAGCTAAACTAGTGATCACGAAAATGATTAGAAGAGTGAGCATAGATCCACTTAGTGGAGTGCATGTCAGAGATGAAATATACATCGAGCATTACGGTGGAAACTTCGTTGACAAAAGAACATTTCATCTTCCCCCAGGTACGAGAGACATTTACGTTTTCGACGATGATGGGCCAATAATTGCAACCGTCAAACTTGGGTTAGATAATGCTGCAACGAACGTAACAGTTCCCTTCAGATTTCATCTAAAGAATGGAAACAAGTACCATCTGGTCTTAACATATACTTCTCCTCTTGAAACCTTTGTTAAAGATATCGACATACTCACATCAAAGATCATCATTCCACCACTATACTCTGACATAGAGATCCCTGCTGAAAATGTAACGCTAATAGTCGACTTACCTGCCTTATCCTCATTCTCCAACTGTAATGTCGACTGCAAAGTAGAGGGCATGCCACTATGCCAGAAAATAGTGGCACATTTTGTGCATACCTGTTTATTCCCAACGAAAAATCTTGAGATCGAAGTGAAGTACTTAATATTCTCAACCGTGGTTAGACCCTTGCTTACATTGGCTATTCTAGTCATAATCGGTTATGCCATTTACTTAAAGCGTTCCACAGTAATGCGTCTAATCCCAAGGGAAGAGAAAAGGAAGCTCACTAAATCCGAGGAGAAGGCGGTAACCGAATTCTGTCAGCTGCAACAAGAGAAAGTTTCACTGATGATCAGAAAATTATCTCTCAAGGATCAACTTTACATGCAGAAGATAAGCGTTAAGCAGTACAGGGACACTGTCTCAAAGCTGACTAAGAGAATCGATGAAATAGATAGGAGAATTGCCACTCTTAAACCAAAACTGTCAAGCATATCCAGTAAATTTAATTCATACTTTGAACGCATAGAAGCTGCAGAGGCTGAAATAGACTCAGCAGCACTAGCACTTGAAAATGCAAGAACCAGATATATCAGGCACAAGTTAAGTAAGGGAGCATTTATGAGACTTAAGCAGGAATATGATAAAAGAATACAGAATGCCATAAAAACTATAGACAGCATAGTATTTGAAATAAGGCATATGGCGTTCTAAGGCATCCTCAGCTAGCCTACATAGATTTTTATCCCCCTTCATTATAATCTAACTAAAGACCTTCCAAATGGTGAGGCATCGTGCCAAAGGTAATAGTGGATGAGGCAAGCTGCACTGGATGTGGAATATGTGCAGACGTATGTCCAATGAATGTGATAGAGATCATAGAGGGAAAGGCGCATCCAGTGAGAGTAGATGACTGCATAGCGTGCAGAGCATGTGAAAGCCAGTGCCCGCAAGGTGCAATAACAGTAGAAGACTAAAATCAATTATCCAACTTTTTCTTCCTTATATCTTGGAGGATAATAGCCCGGTGGTGTAGCGGTCAAGCATACGGGGCTTTGGACCCCGTGACGGGAGTTCGAATCTCCCCCGGGCTACCATCCAAATCTGCTTTATCATCCATTTTCGGTGAGATATTTTCAGAAGTAGGAGTGAAAATTGATATCGAATTTCTTTCTTACTTTGGAACAAGGTTTAATCTTTCATATTTTAGTGGTTGGTTTGAAGCGTAGGTCTTCTAGAAGGCTTATTCTAGCCGTTCCTAGTAATGGTAAGCCTGAGAGTTCTAGGGAGATTCAGAAGGCTACTAGGCTGAGTGGAAGCACAGTTAAATAATTCACTTCCTTTATGCTGAAAGAGAGGTCTCATCCTTGAAAATACTTTATGAAATCTGGAGAATGAAAAGAGTATTCCCTTCTACTCGTGTCAAAACTTCCCTACAAATATCTGGGGGAGATTCTCGTTGATGAGAGGCAGATCTCTAAGCCGATTAGGAGTTTGATGGCTTTCTACAGAGGTTACTACAGCGAAGTGAAAAGCTGATAAGTATAGGAAGTGAAGGAAAAGCATTACGCGAGTTCCTTGGTGAGAGTGATTGAAACCTAGAAGAAACCCTTTCGAACTAGTTTGGGATATATTAGTATATTGTACTGAAGCCAGAAAATTCACCCACATTATACAAGTGGTGTAAGTTATTTGATGAACTCTTCTTTTTCTTTTGAACCTTTTCAAGAAAGTTTAATTTTCTTATAGAATATTCTAAACTTGATGAGTAAAAACATTTTAATCATAGTCGGAATTTTGATTTTAGTAGCAGTAGCAATATGGTTTTTAATCCCGACTGAAAGGACCATTCCTCCAGAAACTTCTATTGAACTGGAAAAAGAAGGGGCAGAAATAACTTTAATTTCGGTTTATGATAACTACCAAGTGAATCAAAATTTGAAACCTGCATGGGGATTTGCATGTGTAATAAAAACTCCTAAGGAGCTAGTATTGTTTGATACTGGGGGGAATTCAGAGATTCTTCTTTTTAATATGGAGAAAATGAATATTACACCTAAATTGATAAGTAAAATAGTTATTTCTCATATTCATTGGGATCACGTCGGGGGGTTAGAAGGCTTTCTAGAGAAAAATAGTAACGTTAGCGTTTTTATTCCAGCCTCCTTTCCCGACTCGATCAGAGAAATGATAAGTAGCCACGGAGCCAAATTCGTAGATGTTTCCGGCCCTATGAAAATCTCCGATTTCATTTACTCCACCGGAGAACTCTATGGGCCCCCAAATGAACAATCTCTAATTGTAAACTCAAAAAGGGGAGTGATAGTTATTACTGGTTGTGCCCATCCAGGAATCGTTAACATCATTAAAAAAGTCAAGGAGCTAACGAAAAAAGAAGTATATCTTGTCGTTGGAGGTTTTCATAGTCCCCCCGTAAGCGTAGTTGAAAAGTTTAGAGAACTCGGAGTAAAGAAAGTTGCCCCATCCCATTGCACAGGCGATTCGGTTAGAGAGGCCTTTGCAAAAGAATACAAGGAGAATTTCATAGAATTCGGAGTGGGGAAAATAATTGAAATTAAGTAAAATGAAAAGCCTCAATATTAAACTTAGAATAGAGTACTTCTTTCTAGGATTAAGGGATAAGTTCGGCATACCTTTCAAACCAGAAGAGGAAATACATAAACTTGGCCTCAAAGAAGGGCAAAAAATACTGGATTATGGTTGTGGTATTGGCTCTTATACTTTTCCAGCCGCCAACTTGGTAGGTGAAAAAGGAAGAGTTTACGCTTTAGATAAACAGCCATTAGCCATAAAAAAGATTAAAGAAAAGGCTCAAAAGGAAGGTTTCTATAACATAGGCACAATATTATCCGACGGAGATACCGGATTACCTAACGAAAGCGTAGATGTGATCTTGTTATATGGAGTGCTACATGAAGTTAAGCATAAGGAGCCCTTACTAAAAGAATTGTATAGGATTTTAAAGCCAAACGGATACCTTTCCACTCGTTTTTGCTTTCGCATGAAGAAGGACAAAATTCTAGAAATTATAGAAAAAACAAAGTTGTTCTCCTTAAAGGAGCAAAAGGGTCACATACTTAATTTTTCAAAGAAAAACAGCAAAAATTAAAATCAAAATAACTGATTCTTGCGGCTTTTCCCTTGACCAGAAAGGGTATCTTTTGGAGAACAACATTGGACAGAGGCACAACGGCCTCAGCGAAACTGCTTACAAATGTGAATATTATAAAAACTCAAGCTACCATTTCTCTTCTAACATCCCTCCCACCAGCTATTTTACTAGTACATTTTGATGACCTGCATTGTCTCTAGGTAACTATTATATTTTCAACCTTGCTTCTTTTTAATCGTCAATCATGTGCGGAGAGTGAAATTGAAATGTATACCCCATCTCAGACAACAGCTGCAACCGAGATCAAAAATTATATAACATGGGCTCTATGGCTGTTCTTAATAGCTGCAATAGTTGAGGGCATCCTCGGAATATGGGCTATCATATCAGCACTGACACTGCCATCTTGGGCTTGGACATGGGGGCTTCATACAGGATATATCGTGAATGGGATCATCGACCTAGTGTGGGCTGGAATATCATTCATATGCTATATGACAATTAGGTCAAAGATACTTCCACTGGCAGAGGCTGGACGATGGGCTGAGATGAGAAGTGGAATGGTCATCTGGATCGTCCTAGGATTTCTCTTTGGATTTGTTATCGCCGGTATCCTACTGTTGCTAGCGTACATGAGGGCTGGAGAACTTATAGGATCTCCCGCCACAGTTCCACCCCCACCGGGCCCAACTCCCGCTCCAGCTGCGACCACCGCACCACCGCCACCGCCGCCGGCACCTAAGCCAGAGGAGAAACTATGTCCAAAATGCGGTAAACCTCTTACATATATCAAAGAGTACGATCGATGGTATTGCTACAACTGTAAGCAGTACGTCTAAACCTTCTTTCCCCTTATTTTTACATTTACTGTTCGGGAGCATAATAGAGAAGGGCAGCCAATCCCCCAAATGATTTTATAAGCTGTTGCCCAGCCTCACTTCTGGAAGATATTATTTCAACGTTCACATACATCTCTTCAGCTAAGTTTAGAAGATACTCAAGTAGAGTTCCCATCTCCTTTGACGTAAGCATTGCTTCCCCACATTTTGGACATTTCTGCTGAGACAACTTAACTTTCTCAGAGGCATCAAATCTCAGCACCCATTCATATCCACATTTCTGGCACTTAACCTTGTAGATTATGATTTTGTCAAGTTCCTCGGATACTATGAGCTTCTTAACCATACCCTGCTTCATCATGGAAATTATCCTGTCAACACCAAACTCTACAAGCTCAGGCTTCTTAGATATGGTTTCAAGAAGTTCGTTCATTACTCTTTCCTCATGTGCATACTCTGACTCCTTAAGTAGATTAATTCCCCTCTTAACCAGATCCCTTAAACCCTCTTCCTCAGTATACGCTGTATCAACAATTCCTAAAACTTTCCTACTTAAATTGGATGAAAGATATCCTTGTCTATAGAAGGTCTCCTTAGCGGGGCCAGGCCCTCCGATCAATATTCCATCAAGCTTCTTATCCCCAAATAACTCCTTGGCATGTTCAGCTATTCTCTTGTAGAATTCTACGATTTTTCCCTCCCTTATTCTCTGAAATCTCCTGGCAGATTGTCCTCCAGCTCTATGCTTTCTCGGAACACCAGATGTTATCGTTTTCAAGGGTATTATCTCATTTCCTTTAAGCAGTCCAAATGTGCAGCTGTCATTGTCCATGCTAATTAACCCATAAACTCTCTTTTCCTCAAGCATATTCTTCAAGGGCTCAACATAGAACTCGTTTCCACATCTGTAAAGAAAAATCTTGTTCTGCTCAGGGGGTTCAATCACATACTTTTCAATGACCTCGGTTCCAGGACCAGACCTAGGTATTGCCCCGCAGAAAATTATGAGGCCATTTTCTGGAATGCGTTCCATTCTCTTGAGCGTCTGTAAAATCTTTTCAAGGCAAGCTAAAACATTTTTACGGGTTAATCTTGACTTTATGTTTATGGCAGTGCTCTTCTCCTTTTCAATATATGCTCTCACTAAGTCAATGTTTCTATCATGTGGAACATACAATGATATCAGCTGAGTAGCATGTCCTCTCATAGACTTTAGTCTATCAATTAGCTTTCTAAGCCTATACTTCTCAATTGTGGACATCTTGCCAGTTTCAGCCATTTACATTCACTTAGAATTTTAACATAAAACGTGTATAAACAAATACTTGATTGCCATGCGTGCGGTAATAAAGATTGGAGGCCATCTACTCTCAACAACAGAGGATTTCAAGTATGTTTTATCCCTTATCAGGGACATTGTAGAACTTGTAGAGAAAAATGAAAAATTCAAATTGGCCTTTATAGTAGGTGGTGGAAGCCACGCTAGAGAGATGCAGAAAAAAGCTCAAGAGCTAAATCTATCTAACACGGTAACAGATGAAGTTGGAATCATCATCTCGAGACTAAATGCATACATCATCTCAAACGCTGCAAGGGATATGCTTGAGAAGCGGGGGTTTAAGGTCAGGACAAAAGTTATCTGCTCCATTGAAGAGTTCCTAGAGGACATGAACGTCTACAATGTATTCTTTGCTGGAGGCTTCATCCCAGGGCAGTCAACAGATGCTGTTGCCTCACTAATAGCAGAGGCCATGAGAGCAGACATTCTCATGTTCCTCACAGACGTCGACGGGATATACGATAAAGATCCAAAAATTTATGCCGACGCAAAACTCCTTAAAACGGTCAAAGTCCATGACATAATGTCCAAGATATTATCTGAAAAAATGGCTCCTGGCGCTTATAAACCCATCGATATACAAGCACTCAAAATAATTGAACGCTCAAGCATAAAATGTATAGTAGTCAATGGCAAGGCTAAAGATAACATCCTAAATGCACTTAAAGGATTACCATATAAGGGAACCAAAATAACTCCTTAAACTTCCTTCAGCAATAAAAGCAATGTAGGCAGCAGCCAACAGCATATCCAGTTGTAACTCCTCTATATACAGGGATCAAGTAGAAAACCGTATACTTCCTCCCGATGCCGTTAACTTGCTTCATAGCATTTTCTCAGCTTCTTTTTTCCAACGATAACAAAAATGTCATCTTCCTTTTCGATATTTGTCTCGAAACCAGCATTTTGCAAAAGCTCAACCAACAGTTTTTGCGTTTGCATAATGTTTTCCCCTGAAACACCTAAAATAGTTTCATTGATTAGCACACCTTTCTTATAAACAACAAAATACCCCATGTAATCTCGACAATTTTCAGCTATTTTAGGCTCCACTAGAAGTAGTGATCCATCGTTTTTCAAGGTTCTATATGCCTCCTTTAACACTTTAAGCTTATTCTCCCTGCCATGAATATAAGCAAGACCAATAAATGTTATCACAAACTCTATTGAATTGTCTTTGAATGGTAGCTTACGTGCATCAGCACAAATCCATTGCGCATATGCTTTTTCCTTCACTGCTGAATCAATTTCCTCGATCGATATATCCAATGCAATAATATTTCTTCCCAGAATCTTAGGCCCTGTTCCACTTCCTCCGGCGGCGACATCTAATACTAAACTATTGCCAGATACACCGTATTTGGCAAATATCTCGCCTAAATCTATTTCAAAAGGCCTTTCAACAACTTTTCTCAGTTTCAAATAGGTTTCATCATCAATTTCTCCGGCATCTCTCAACCTCTTAATTTCCTCCAGTACTCTTAACTTCATTTACAGCACCTTTTCCCACGTCCATGGTAACTGCAGTTTCAATTGAATGGGCTAGTCTATGTTCAAATATGGGTTTAACTTCCATTCCATAAGAACTTTAAGTTCAGGTAATTTACAATCAAGGTGAGTGAATTATACTAATCTTAGACATAGTACTTACTGATCTAGCAACATTCTTTCATAACCTATGGATTTAACATTCTCATAGGTCTTTTTTCTATCGATTATTGTAGGAGATACCTTATGGCCCATGTTAAACGATTCTATGATGAACATGCTGAGTATGAGTGGAAGAGGCTTTTCCAGGATGCCTATCATCAGCTGGAATGGATTGTTACTTGGCATTTTCTGAACAAGTATCTTCCAAGTAAAGGTCTGGTTCTTGACGCTGGTGGAGGGCCGGGAAGATACACTATAGAGCTTGCAAAACGCGGCTACGAAGTTATACTTCTAGATATTTCACCTAAATGTCTGGATATCGCGAAAAGGGAAATTGAAAAAGCTGAAGTCGGACATAAAGTTAAGGGCATTATAGAGGGCTCCATTGTTGACTTAGGATTATTCAAAGACAACATGTTTGACGCTGTGCTTTGTTTGGGAGGTCCACTTTCACATCTAATAGAGAAACCTGAAAGAGAGAAAGCTGCTGATGAACTTGTAAGAGTGTGTAAACGGAATGCCCCTCTCTTTATTTCGGTTATAAATCGGTATGGCGTTTATAGAACAATTCTGCAGAAATACCCCGAGGAATTAACGGATCCCCTTCACGAAGAGCTGTTTACAAAAGGAATACATAGAGCACATTTTCATCCGAAAGAGACGGGAAAGGGCTTTACTGACGCTTATTTCTTTCACCCCAAAGAGCTGAAAGAGCTGTTTGAGAACAGAGGTGTCAAAACATTAGATATGGCATCATGTCAAGGGTTATCTTCTCATCTACGGGAGGCTACTAACAGAATATACGGGGACAAGGAAAAATGGAATAAGTGGGTAAAAATCATCTTAGAAACATGCAATGACCCAACAATAGTTGGAGCAGGAGAACATGTACTATATGTGGGAAGAAAAAGCTGATCGGGTGCCATCAAAATTACGGCTTTTTAACTGAATACTTTATACATGCTAAAGAGGCATCCAATAGAGTAGGCTGCACTGTCGTCATGCTTGAACATTTACAATCCATCTCCAATTAATGAAAAGAAAATTTTGAACAGTATAGAGACAACGAAAACTAGTTAAGCGTTTAATCTATATTGAAGAGATCCGAAGAACTCAGCAGTTCTCCCCTAGTTTTCTTATGCGATCCCTGTATTTTCTCTTGACCCATGTCGGCAGGTAAGGGAGCTTTTCCCTTTGTATTTTCTTCGGAAGTTTGAAAAGGTTTCCTGTCACCTTTTTTCTACAATTTTTGCTCCCGCATTTGCATTCAAGAACCCAAGTTTCATTATCTATCTGATCAACAGCATCTTCAAACTCGCTACAAGCAAGGGCTCTTCGGAGTTGCCTCTCTGCTTCTTTCTCACGCCTTTGAAGTCTACATAGGTTCATCCAAGCTTCTTAAGCTCTTGAATGATAAAATATTCAACTGTACCTTTTTCGGTATAAACCATTTGCTTGCCTATCTCTCTTCATTCTAGTCTTTACATAACTCACTATCGCGTTATCGATTACCTTAGTCTCGCTTGTGTGGAAGCCTTTTCCAACCCATTGGGAGATAACTTCTCTTCTCCTGAAGCCTATTCTCCATAAATAGCTGTAGGTCCTCTTAAACCATCGTTCCTCTGAGCCATGGGTAGGATTATATCCGTAAATGAACCTTAAGGTGTGCTGTCTATCTATTGGAGGAAGCAGATCAGGTAGTAAATGGTGAAGGGCTTTACTGCCTGCGATAAGTTGCGTTTTTGATGAGCTTATTCTTAGGTTAGATAGGATTTCCCATAATTTGTTCATTATCCAGTTAAGCTTTTCTTCAGGAACTTGCGTCAGTTTAATCCTTCTTAAATTAAGAATTTTGCTCTTTTGCCTTTGCAACGTTTCCACGAAGTCCATAAATTCAACTAGCTTAGCTCCCTTAGGTCCCATGCGATGCATTCCCCACGAAGTCAGAGTCGCGTATAAATACTCAAAAAACAGTTCATCCTCAAGAGCTTTAGAAACTCCCAATGAGTTTAGTCTTTCAAGAGTTCTTAAGTGGAAATACACGCTAGGACCAGTGAACGGATTAAGTTTATCGAATCTCCTTAGGTAGAATTCAAAGTTGTCACAGAGCTCCTTAACCCTATGCTCTACCCCTCTCATCCTCAACCTACTCCATGTTAAGATCTACATTGAGCTGCTTCTGGATTTTCGTTAGTATTCTCCTGTATTCGTGTTCTGCGAGCTCTCCGATTCCATAGCCATCCACATAATTCTCTATCTTGACGAAGTGCGATACGAAAGGTTTTTCGGAAAACAGGATCGTGCAGAACGATACTCTCCATGGAAAGAGAACTATTTTCTTCTCCAAAGGCCAGACAGGGGTCTGGTCATCATAGTAGGTTTCCTTAACTATTCCAATGGCGTGTATCTCGCCGGTTTTAGCTATCTGAAAGAAAACTGTATCGAAAGGCTTGATCCTGTTATAAAGCCTTATGAAGGATCTCCAGTTCCTTCTCTGTTTTTCTCCTAGTTCTCTATCCCAGAAACCCCATAACAACCTATCTCTAGCAACTTTAATATTTTCAATATTCTTCGAGGAAAATATCCACCTAGTAATGCTTAACCACCTTAACTCTAATCTTACCTGATAAGCTTCTTTAGCCTCGTTGGCTTCTTAGTTGTAGGTGTAAAATGTTTCTATCTGGAGTGTCATTTAAATGTTTCTTAGCAAGACACTATAATCTTGGTGAATGCTATGGAGAAGACTGAATAAGTTTGAGGAGAGGTATACCACTAACCCCATGAACTATTCGGCAAGTTAGTTAAGCTGGCCCTGGAACCGATTAAGTTAAACAAGCCGAAAAGGAGAGGTAAATGCTTAAGTAGATATTCAAGGACTAAACAAGGCTTACTAGAGTGATGATAGCCTGAAATGGTTCCGAATATACTTGACGAAGGAAGATAAGCTTCATGACGTGCTTTTCCTAAGTCTTAAAAATTCTAAAACATTAAACAAGTGCGGGGGGTGGGATTTGAACCCACGAAGCCCTGCGGCAGCGGATCTTGAGTCCGCCCCCTTAGGCCAGACTCGGGAACCCCCGCTTTCACTCTAATGTGAATAAGCTATGAGCAGTATAAAAAATATGAACATTGCTATGACAAGCATTCCATAAAATATTCTCCTTTCAATCATCATTTTCCTTTGGTATCTATTGTAGGTCTCCTCGCATTTTGAGGAGCAGAACTGTTGATCTGGGGGTATGGCTTTTCCACATATTATACAGTGCTTATGAGGTGGAATTGTCTGTTTAGCTCGCTCTTTTTTTGGCATCTGTCTTCAAATTACCATTAATTTTTAACGTTATAAATAGTGGTGAAAGGTTCCGGATTAAGTATTTAAGCATGATTTCCTTAAATTCTTTTGAAACCCCGATCCCTACACATTCGCTGAATATAGCTGGGGGCCGGTGGCGCAGCTGGAAGCGCACCGCCCTCGCGAGGCGGGGGTCGTGGGTTCAAATCCCACCCGGTCCACCTAAGCTAAGTGGGTGAAAAAATGAAGCCGCTTAAAGTCGGTGAAGGAAGTTCATTCTCACTCTCAGACGCCATATACTTCTCCAGAAAAAGCCTCATCAAGAGATTTACTAGAAGCATAATTACATTCCTATCCATTGCACTGGCTATAGCATTTCTAACTGTTATGGAGGTTGCGGCAGCTATACAGGCCTCCGTAGAAAGCTATGGGTGGTGGCTTGCGATAATTGCCATCTTAGTATGCGGTGTAGGGATCACAAACTCTATGTTCATGTCCGTAAACTCCAGATATAAGGAGATTGGGACGCTAAAGTGCCTAGGGGCACAGGATAAACATATCCTTATTATATTTATTCTAGAGTCCTTAATCCTAGGCTTCCTAGGGGGAATAGCTGGAACGTTTCTGGGATACATTGCAGCGATCATAATCTACTCAGTCGATAAAGTGCTGAGCATAGGGGCCATTGCAACAGTGATGTACTCTTTTTACTCATTGCTTTTAGCCGTAATTATATCAGTTGTTGCAGCCATCGCCCCCGCATATAAGGCTGCTGTTCTAACTCCAGTGGAGGCGTTGAGACATGAAATATGAGTTCGCTGTAGAGGCTATAGATGTTGCAAAATACTATTACCTGGGTGGAGGAAAGATTGTAATAAAAGCCCTTGACGGTGTAACTGTCAGGATAAAACATGGAGAATATCTTTCACTGATGGGTCCCTCAGGTTCAGGGAAAACTACATTCTTCAATGTGATAGGAGGCTTGGACAGACCTACGAAGGGGAAGGTTTTCATTGACAGGCTAGACATTGCTCAGCTGGATGCCTATGAACTGGCTAGACTGAGATGTAGGAGAATTGGATACATATTTCAGACATTTAACTTGATTCCAGTTTTAACAGCGTTGGAGAACGTTGAGCTGCCAATGATATTTGCAAATGTTCCACGAGAGGAGAGGATAAAGAGAGCTGCTGAGATGCTTGAAAGAGTTGGGTTAGGAGACAGACTCTATCACAAACCAACCGAGTTAAGTGGAGGACAGCAGCAGCGTGTGGCAATAGCTAGAGCACTAGTAAATAATCCAACGATAGTTCTGGCAGACGAGCCTACGGCAAACTTAGACCTTCATACAGGTCTTGAGATAATAAAGCTTCTAAGGGAACTTAACAAAGAAAGAGCTGTCACAGTTCTATGTGCAACCCACGACCTTAAGATGATAGATGTAAGCGACCGAATAATATGGATAAGGGATGGCAAGCTTTCAAGGATAGAAGAGCGCTCAGAGGTAATGGTTGAAATCAAAGAGTAAAATTTTTAAACTTTCATCCACTCTTCGGCGACGGCGAGAAGCTCATCCTCGCTAAGCTTGATCTCCTCAAAAAATCCGAGATCAATTGCTACTTCAACTGCTAACATGTGATAGCACCATTTTCTCTTCTTCCTTATAACCACGTTCAGAAAAAAGTCTCGGCATGTGCAATACTCATTTGGTTTCACGTAGTAGTCTCTCTCCTTCCCTACTACAACCCATATAACCTTTCCCGTGTCAGTCACATACTTCTTCACTCTTTTTTCGAGGACAACCTCTCCCAGCTTGTTAAGGCTTGCCTCAGGGACAACTTTAAATTTCCCTTTATATTTCTCAAGAAGCTTTTTTTCGCGTAGGAGCTTTAGCAGCATCCTTAAATAATTTCTCCTCATGACTCTAACTTATTAGAGGTAGAATATGTTTAAAATAATACCAGATGAGCGAGCAGCTTTGGTCTCTAGCAAACAGGGAAAATGTCTTGTAATAACGGATCTCCATCTAGGATATGAAATAGAGCTTTCAAAGCGTGGAATACATATACCAGCGACCATAGATGAAACATTTAACCGTATAGCACGTATGCTTGAAAACTTTAAGTGTACAAGGCTTATCGTGAATGGCGACTTCAAGCATTCAATACCCGTAACTACTTGGAGAGAACAAGTTAAAATACTAGCGTTATTGAGTTCCCTTATTGATCAATATGGCATCACTATCGACATAGTTCCTGGAAATCATGATGGAAATATTTCATCAATCCTTAAAGGAGTTGAGCATGTTAATATTCTCTCTAGGAAAGGCGTAATCGTCAGAAACAGTAAAGATCGTGTAGGTATACTACATGGCCATACATGGCCCCCTCTATTCATGATAGAGCAAGCAAACGTCATTCTAATGGGGCATAACCACCCAAGCATATCCATATCAGTTAAACCATTCGGCAGGGTTTCGTTTCCATGTTGGGTCTTTCTCAAAGTAAGTAAACGCATTCTGATTGAGCATATGCAGAGAAAATTTAGGGTTACATCCCGTATGCATATACGAGGGTCTCTTAGGATAGTTTTAATGCCGGCTTTCAGTGACATAGTAGGATTGTACCCGTTTAATAGAACCCCATACGGAAAATACCTTTCACCAATACTTAATTCCATACCTAGAGAATGCCTCCAAAATTCTGAGATATATGCGTTAGATGGAACTTATCTTGGAAAGCTTTCCCTGCTCAGAACTAGAGCCTAGCCGTAGATTTTAATAATCGTGAAGCTATAAGGTTAAACGGTGCCCTAGATGCTTAACAGAGATGTCGCGATAGTTGGCGCTGGCCCAGCAGGTCTCTTTGCAGCATATCTTATATCAGAGTTCAGCAACTTGAAAACCATTGTAATCGAGCAAGGGGCAGATGTCCCTGAAAGAGAATGTTCATCATCTTCAAGAGCCTATTGTAGCAAATGCAAGCCCTGTCATGTGCTCTGTGGAATAGGAGGCGCCGGAACTCTTTCAAGCGGTCTTCTCAATTTAAGACCCGACATTGGAGGAAACTTATATGAGCTTTTAGAAAACCCTAGGGAAGCGGCAAATCTGGTATGTATTATAGATCACATATTCCTTGAATTTGGTGCCCCTAGAAAACTGCTCATAGGTGATCCTGAAGAGCTAGAGGAGTTGCAGAGGAAGGCTGCTTCAAATGGTGTACGTTTCATACCTATACCTCAGAGGTTAATGGGAACCGACAAGTCAAGGGCAGTTGTCATGAAATTCAAACAGCATCTTGAGAAAAAGGGAGTTGAGTTTCTGCTTAAAACACGTGTGGAGCACGTTGAAAAGGAGAAGCTCATTCTCTCCAACGGTGAAGAAGTACATGCGAAATATATACTGGTTGCACCAGGTAGGTACAATGCATCATGGCTTTCAAAGGAGGCTGAGCGCCTAGGCATACCAACAAAATATACTCCAATAGACATAGGTGTTAGAGTTGAGGTTCCAGCTATAATCATGGATCCAATTATAAAAATTGCTAGGGACCCCAAATTTCACATATACACTACCACTTACGATGACTTTGTGCGAACGTTCTGCGTTAACCATCGAGGATTCGTTGTAATGGAAGTATACGAAGACTTTGTATGCGTAAATGGAAGATCATATCTTGAAAGAAAAACTCAGAACACAAACTTTGCTTTTCTTGTACAGATCAACTTAACTGAGCCCCTTGAGAACACGCTAGCCTACGGGATCTCCGTTGCTAAGCAGACAACTGTACTTGGAGGATTTAAACCTATCGTACAGCGTTTAGGCGACTTAAGGAAAGGTAGAAGGTCTACATGGACCAGGATATCACATAGCAACGTCATTCCAACATTGAAAACAGTTACTCCAGGAGATATAGCAATGGCGATGCCCCACAGAATTGTAACAGATATACTTGAAGGCCTTGATAAACTTGACAGAGTAATTCCGGGCGTGGCTGATGATTCAACGCTGCTATACGCACCCGAGATTAAACTCTCCGTCTGTAGACTATACACGAACAGGGATCTTGAGACCAATGTTGAGAACATTTTTGTCGCTGGAGACGGTGCAGGAGTATCACGTGGCCTAGTAGCTGCAGCTGCCACCGGATTAATAGCTGCCAGGGGTATACTCAGGAAAGAGGGTATCGAAATAGCGTTCACCGAGGAATTCTTTAAAGACGCTATTTCCAGTGAAAGTTGTAAAATAATATCTCAGTTTTAGCTTGATTATTTTCTTCTCCAAATTTTATAATATTATAATTAGAGACTGGGTAGGTGGTCCAGCCTGGTAGGATTCCCGCCTCGGGAGCGGGAGGTCCTGGGTTCAAATCCCAGCCTACCCACCTACCAACATAGATAGTGTGCCTTCATGTCTACTCCAATAGATAATCTTAAATCATACATTGCTGGTGAGATAGTTTTATCCAGCAACCCCTCATACTCTCTCAAAAAATGGAGGGGGATTTTTAAGATTTCAAAGAAAGATATTGCTGCAGAGATGGGAATAAGTTCATCAGTAGTTACAGATTATGAATCTGGAAGAGTCAAGTCTCCTGGTAGCGGGTTCATTAAGAGATTCGTTGAAGCTCTTATAGAGATAGATAGGAGAAGAGGAGGTAAAATCACCGCTCAACTTCTTTCGACAATGTCATCTCCAATAGCCTACAGAGACGTCATTCTCGATATTCATGAATTCTCGGTTCCATGTAAATGCAGAGAAATTGTGGAAACCGTCAAGGGAGAAGTTTTAGCAAATGATGAGAAGCTAGATGAACTAGTCTATGGATATACTGTAATTAGAAGCTTGAAGGCAATAAAGATCTTGTCAGGATATGAATTTTTCATGTTAGCGGGGAAAACCACTGAGAGAGCATTAATATTCACACAAGTTTCAACTGGAAGATCACCTATGGTTGCAGTTAAAGTTTCTCCATTGAAGCCTAAAATGGTTGTCCTGCACAACCCTGAAAAAGTTGACAGGTTAGCTGTTGAACTAGCTCTGGCTGATGGTGTCCTCCTTGTTAAGTCAGGTATTCAAGATGAAAGAATGTTAATTAAAGCCTTGCAAGAGAAATTTTCCAACAGATAGCTGTTCATTAGATGATAATCGAAGAAGAAAAAGTTAATAATCGAAGATCATATTCTTCATACAACATAGTTCAAAAAGGGGACTCTGAGATGCCCGTGGTCGAAGATCCTCTCCTAGCACCTCCAGGAAGTAAAGTCCTGTATTTAGGGAACGAGGCTGTAGCCAGAGGTGCCATAGAAGCGGGAGCAAAGGTTGCTACATCATACCCTGGTACACCAGCTTCAGAGATTCTCTCATCACTAGCTAGGGTGGCGAAAAAAGTTGGAATGTACGTTGAATGGGCGGTGAATGAGAAAGTAGCATTCGAGGTGGCGTTTGCAGCATCGCTTGCAAACGTTAGAGCAATAATGTCGTGTAAGCATCTGGGAGTCAACTGGATATCAGATGCACTTCTAGTTGCCGCATACACGGGAGTGAATGGTGGGCTTGTAATAGTCTCAGCCGATGATACTCATCCATATAGCTCACAAAACGCTGAGGATACAAGATATTATACTAAGCTGGCGAAAATTCCATGTCTTGAACCTTCAGACATCCCTGAGGCAAAGGAAATAGTAAAGTATGGATTTAAACTATCAGAAACCTTGCAACTTCCGGTGTATGTTAGAATAACTCAGAGAATATCTCATTCCAAGTCCGATGTTACTGTAGGTGAAGTAGAGAAAGTGAATAGGGAAGCTCGCTTTGAAAAGGATTTCAAGAGGTACGTCATGATCGCCACATACTCAAAGGAGAGACAAAGAGTCTTAAACAAGAAATACTATGAAGATGCCGTGAAAATTTTCGACAATATAGAGTTCAATAAGGTAATATCAAATGAATCAAGTATAGGAGTTATAGGTTGCGGCGTTACTTTTGGATACGTTGTAGAAGCTCTTGAGAGATTAGGTTTAGCCGATAAAGTTGATGTTATGAAATTGTCAACGCCAAGCCCATTACCTTACAATTTCATAGGAAAATTCCTGGAAAATAAGGAAAAGGTTCTTGTAGTCGAGGAAGGGGAGCCAATAGTTGAGGAAGGTATATGTAGGATAGCCTTAAGCTTTAACAGAAACGTCTCCATATACGGTCAGTACACGGGCCATATTCCAAGAGAATTTGAGCTTTCAACAGGGATAGTTGCGAAGGCGATCAAAGCTTTCATCGAGGGCGTTACACCATCCTTTGAAAGGAAAGCAGCTGAGGAAATTGGAAAGAGGATTCCAGCTCTCTGTGCTGGATGCCCTCACAGGGCAAGCTACTATGCCCTTAAAAGGGCCTTAAGAGAGTTGGGTAAGAAAGGTATCATCGTAGGAGACAGAGGATGCTATAATCAAGGCATTCACCCTCCACTAAGAGCAATCGACACCTGTATATGCATGGGTGCAAGTATAGCAATGGCCGTGGGCTTTGAAAGGGCTGGTGTAAAAGAACCAGTCATAGCGGTCATTGGAGACTCGACATTCTATCATGCTGGAGTGCAGCCACTGCTAGATGCTGTATTCAATAACAGCAAGATAACGGTGCTAATATTTGACAATAGCTGGACATCGATGACCGGTCATCAACCAAATCCAGGAACCGGAGTAAATGCCATGGGAGAGCCCTCGCTGAGAATTAGAGCAGAGAATATAGCTCGCTCATGTGGTGTTGGCTTCGTTAAAGTAGTTAATCCACTTGACTTAAACAACACCATAAAAACAATTAAAGAAGCTATTATGTACGATGGCGTAGCCGTAGTTGTGTGCCGTTCACCATGTACTCTTCAATACCTGAGAGAGCTTAGAAAGAGGGGGGAGAAACCTGATAAAATTGTTCTAATAGAGGACAGATGCGTAGGATGTAAGCTATGTGTAACTCAGCTTGGATGCCCTGCACTACTCTTTGACGAGGAAAAGAAGAAACCTATAGTGAATCGTGAATTATGTTCAGGGTGTGGATTATGCTCCCAAGTGTGCCCAAGAGAAGCTTTAGTCCTTGAGTCGAAGCTTAAGGAGGAGGAATGAATGGCAGATAAGAAATCCTATAATATAATTATAACTGGGGTAGGTGGGCAGGGAGTAATTCTGGCATCAACTGTGCTTGGAATGTCTGCAATAGACAGTGGCAAAACAGTTAAAATAGCTGATACACATGGTTTAGCTCAGAGAGGAGGGTCTGTGATTAGTTTCGTCAGAATTGGGAACGTGCATGCATATACTCTATCAGAGGGTGAAGCTGACGTGCTGCTTGCATTTGAGCCTATGGAAGCCCTTAGAAATCTAAAGTATCTCAAAGAAGATGGTATAGTTATAGTGAATACGCATCCAATAGTTCCAGTTGCAGCATATATAGGTGCTACAACCTATCCTCCCGTAAATGAGATAATCTCTAAAATAAGAAAACAGTGTAAGAAAGTATTCTTCATAGACGCTACTTCGATAGCTAGAAAATGTGGCACGGAAAAAATGGTGAACACGGTCATGCTGGGGGCGCTTTCAGCCCTAGATGATTTTCCAATTAAAATGGAAACAATATTGAAGAACATTCGCAAGATGGTTCCTCCAGGAACCGAAAATATGAATGAGAACGCCTTCAAGGAGGGAAGGAAGGCTTTACTGAACTTACTCAAAAAAGTTTGAAATTAATTTAGTAATGCTTAGAAGTATTTAGTAGCAATGGATGAACGAAGACATCCCATAGAAATTCTCTCAGCACTATCCTCACGTAAGCGGTTCAAGATATTTGAAGTCGTAGCTGAAAAAGGACCAGCATCATTTTCAGAGATACTTAGAGCATTAACTCCCCACTTCAAGATGCAAGCTAGCGATTTAGCGTATCATCTGTCAGTGCTTAAACGGTCATTTCTCATAATGTCAACAGAAGATGGACGATATAAATTAACCGATGTTGGAGAGAAAGCATATGAGAATCTATCAAATCTAGTTAAGCTTTCGAGAATAATTGAGGAGCCCATATATGTACGTTCATCACGTATGAGAATCGAGAAGTTTAATAGAAACAAGATAGTCTCCTCGCTTGTAAGAGAAACTAGAATCCCTAGAAAGACGGCCGAAGAAATAGCGCTTAAAGTAGAGAACATTCTCCGATCATCTAATGTACATTACGTCACTGCTCCTCTCATAAGGGAGCTTGTAAACTCGCTTCTGATAGCTAGCAACTTAGAGAATGCACGCTTCTTGTACACGCGGATAGGTATGCCTGTATATGATGTATCCCAAATTTTAAGGAGAGAGTCTCCGTCAAAAGTGCGAGAAATGATTTGTGGAAGAACTATACGTGAATATACTCTGCTCAGAATTTTCCCTCGACAGATCTCAGATGCTCACCTTTCGTCGCTTATTCATGTGCATGAAATAGAGTATTTTCCACTTAAGGCCGTTGCAACCCCCATACTGATAAACTTAGAGAGTGGAATGAATGCCAAGTTTATTGATCACTTGGTAAGATCCATGCTGTTGGCAGGAGAGTATTCATCAAGTCTGCTAATCGATGTTTCCCCCTTATCAGATTTGTTTGCCAACTATAAGACGGATAATGTTGAGAATTTGCTTAAGCTTCTTGAAATAACCTCTATTTCATTGCGAAATCTGGCAGTCAAATCCATAACTTTAAATGCTAACTTAGGGATTTCATTCAACGTCATAATCAACATCTTCCTATCGTTAAAGAGCAATCTAACAACATTCATAGTTTTTAAGTCAAGATATGAGAGCGTAGAGTACTTTCTATCTGAACAGATATTGCATTTACTATCAAACAAGGTAGGTTTTGATAATGTCATGTTCGTAAGACCTCGTGTAGAACATGAAGTTTTTTCAGGATCTGTGGCGTGCATAGATCCTAACTTGTTCGATGCAATAGCCTCATGTGTTTTCATAGACATGTACAATGTTTTCAAGAAAGTTCAAGATGAGGATAAGATGTTCGAAGAAATACATGAGATACTTAAAAAATTAGAGAGGGTTTTTAATGAAAAAGAAAAGTTTCTTAAAAGAGTTATTCCACGTGAAAACTCCCATCCAAAATTCCTCCACATGATAATACCTGTTTCAATAAGAGTTTTAGTTAAACACGTTTCAGGTTCTCCACATATAGAGTATGATCACAGGTCATTTTATTCTGCTAGGAGAATAGTTGAGAATTTGGAATCTACGATAAAGGACGTATTTGGGAAAGACTCCAACGTCCAGCTTGCTCAATTCAATGACCCTGAAATGTTTGAGAGGATGATGAAGGGAAGAAAGCTTTCAACATTAGACGTTGCCCCATATTATGGTCCAGTAGACATTTCCGCTCACTATCCTATAAGAAGAATTTTATCGTTAAACTCATTTTACAAGGGAGGCTCAATACTAAAGTTATGTCTGAAAAGAGTCAAGTTTATACCAAGAGTATTGAATAGAATACTGCCAAAAAGTTTCTCCCTAGTATCTTTAACCCGTAATTCGGTCTTCCCTTCCAAAGATCATTGATAAGATGGCCATCCTAACATATAGGCCATATCTTACTTGCTTGAAATATACTGCATGACTTGTATTGTCAACTTCATGTGAAATCTCACCTACTCTTGGAAGTGGATGCATCACTATCAAGTTCTCCTTTGCATTACTTAGGGTTTTCATGTTAATCTTATAGCTATCCTTAACCTTCAAGTACTCTTCAGGGTGGACAAATCTCTCCCTCTGTATCCTTGTGACATAGAGCACATCGAGCTCGCTTATGCAATCAGCTAAGTTGTCAAATTCCTTGAAATGCACCCCCTTCTCATGAAGGTGGCCTTTAATAGACTCTCCAAGCTTAAGCAGTGGAGGCGATATTAGATACACGGTTACATCAAAGTTTGTAAGTGCATACAGTAGAGAGTGAACTGTTCTGCTGTACCTGAGATCTCCTATAAGGCCTATGGTTAATTCGTCTATTGTACCCTTTTCCCTAAGTATAGTGTAGAGATCCAGAAGCGCTTGTGTAGGATGCTCCTCAGCACCTGACCCAGCGTTTATTACAGGGATATTTGCAACTTGTGCTGCATATTTTGCGGATCCCTCTAGTGGATGCCTTATAACTATTGCGTCGGCATACTGCTCTACTACTCTTATAGTGTCAGCCAAGTTTTCCCCTTTCATTATAGAGGTTGCCTCTTCTCCTGAAAAACCTATCGTTTCCCCTCCAAGCCTCTTCACAGCTGTGGAAAAGCTTAGCCGGGTTCTTGTGCTTGGTTCAAAGAACAGCAGTGCAATTATCCTATCAGGGAGAACATGTGTTAGCCCTTGAGCATTTCTACCCTCTATTCTCTTGGTGATTTCAAATATATACTCGTAGTCTTCTCTAGTCAAGTCCTTTGTAGATATCAAATCCTTTCCTGTGAGAGTCATTTTCATTATTATTATTACCTAGTCGTATATTTCACTAAAATGGAGCAGAAGCTTAAAATAGACAAAATACGGGATGGCACTGTGATCGATCACATACCAGCTGGAAGAGCATTAATTGTTCTCAAGATTCTCGGTATATCCGGTAGAGAAAGCAATGTTATAACGGTTGCAATGAACGTTAAAAGTAAGAAGTTTGGGAAAAAGGATATAATTAAAATCGAGAATAGAGAATTAACCATGGAAGAAGTTAACAAGATAGCGCTTATAGCTCCGTCTGCAACCATAAACATTATTCGAGACTTTAATGTTATCGAAAAAAGAAAGGTGAAAGTTCCCGAAACCATATATAACCTGATAAAATGCCCAAATCCAAGATGCATAAGCAATAAGGAAAATGAGCCTATAACACCTATTTTCCACTTGAAATCGGAGTCTCCACTAACGCTTGTATGCAATTATTGTGGTGAAATAATACCGTCTGATTGGGTTGTTAAAAGTTTGACAAGGGGACTATAGAATGTCCGAGGAGAAAATCCTTGAAGTATTAGAGGAAGCTTCACGGGAAGCTGAGAAAATAATTGCAGATGCATATAGAAAAGCAAAGATCATTGAGAAAGAAGCTGAGAGAAAGGCCTCTGAAATCATTGAAAGCGGTAAGAAGGCTGTCGAGAAGGAGCTTAAGGAACTTGAGAAAAAAGAATTAAGGAAAATTGAGAGAGAAATTAGGAAAATAATGAACGAGACCGAGAAGACCATCAAGAAGCTACATGAAATTGCCCTCAAGAAAAGAGAAGCTGTGATAAATCAAGTTACTGAGACGCTTAAAGAAATGGTTATAGGTGATGCTGGTGAGTGAAGAGGTAAAGGTTAGAGAGGCTATACTCGCCAAAGGAAGATCGAGGGCAAATGCAATAGTAAAGGATGCAGAGAAACGTGCTGAAGCAATAATTGCAAAAGCTCGCAAACAGGTTGAAGATTATCGAAGAATGGAGATAGAGAAGTTAATGAAGAAGATAGAGGCAGAGAGAATCCGAAGAATAAGCTCGGCAAGATTCGAATCGCGAATAAAAGTGCTTGAAGAAAAGAACAAGATCATAGATTCCATTTTCAAAGATGCTGTTTCTCACATAGTTTCAAATATAAGATCCTTAGAATGGTATCCAACCTTCCTAAGGAAAATAGCTTCAGCATCCATAACTACACTAGGATTAAAGGAAGTAGTTGTATATGCCTCGAAAGAGGATCTAAAGCTTCTAATGGAAATGAAAGACGATGTAATCGAGGATGTAAAGAGAAATCTAGGGTTTACTCCCTTCATCACATTTAAGGAAGCTAATGGGTTAAACATAGGTGTTAAAGTATCATCCATCGATGGAAGCATAGCTGTGGACAACTCTCTCGAAACAATGTTGGAAAAGTTGAGACCAAAGTTCATCATGCTAATAGCAAAAACCCTATTTGGTGAATGACCTTGAGTAGAATAGCTTTCATAGGTCCACAGGAATATGAGATATTTAAGCTTGTGGGAGTGGAGAAAGTTTACACTCTTCCATTAAATCCTGAAAACATAAAAAATATTCTATCTGAGTTGCTCTTAGAGAAAGATATCTCAATAATAGCCATCAGTCAAAGATACGCTGATGCTGTAAGGGATGAAATTGACAAAATTAAGTCTAGGGGGGAAGTCTACCCCATAATTGTTGAGATAAGTGATCTCTCTCTAAAGGCTAAGCCAATGGAGCTATTAGATCTACTGAGAAAGGTGTTAGGTGTAAGGATGGGGTGATCTCGATGGAGAGAATAGGTAAAATAACTGAGATTAGTGGTCCTGTTGTAAAGGCTGTTGGTTTACATGGAGCAAAGATGTATGAAGCCGTTAGAGTGGGAGAAGAGGAACTTATAGGTGAAATAATACTGGTGCGAGGAAACGAGGTTACGATTCAAGTATATGAGAGGACCGAGGGTCTTCGACCAGGTGAAAAGGTTATTGGAACTGGTGAAATGCTTTCAGCAACGCTTGGCCCCGGTCTCATTGGAATGATATACGATGGTATTCAAAGACCTCTTCCAGAAATTGCCAAGGCTGTAGGCGACTTCATTAGTAGGGGGGTCGAGGCTACCCCGCTTCCAATGGATAAAAAATGGAAAATGAAGAAGCTTGTCAAGGTTGGAGACAGAGTTGAGGAAGGGGATATAATAGCAGTTACTCAAGAGACTAAGACGATAGAACATAGGATAATGGTTCCACCTGGGATAAGGGGTAAGATCGTTGAGGTCAATGAAGAGGATAAACTTACCGTAAAAGATACAATAGTAAAAATCAAGACTCCTGAGGGTAAAGTAGTTGAAATATGTGCTGTGCATAAGTGGCCTGTTAGGAGGCCAAGGAGATTCAAAAGAAGACTTCCTCCAACAACCCCTCTAATAACTGGGCAGAGAATAATCGATGTGTTCTTCTTTATTGCTAAAGGAGGAGTGGCTGCCATCCCAGGAGGGTTCGGCACTGGTAAGACTGTGATGCAACATCAGTTAGCACAGTGGGCTGATGCTGACATAATTGTCTATATCGGATGTGGAGAACGAGGCAATGAGATGACCGAGGTTCTTGAGCGATTCCCAGAGTTAAAGGACCCGAGGACAGGAAGGCCGTTAATGGAGAGAACAATTCTCATAGCAAATACATCGAACATGCCTGTTGCTGCACGTGAAGCCAGCATTTACACTGGAATCACCATAGCAGAATACTACAGAGACATGGGCTACGATGTAGCTTTAATGGCTGATTCAACAAGCAGATGGGCTGAGGCATTGAGAGAAATAAGCTCACGTCTAGAGGAGATGCCTGGAGAAGAGGGCTACCCAGCCTATTTAGCCGCTAAGATAGCTGAATTCTATGAACGTGCCGGTGTTGTTGAAACCCTGGGATCAAAGCCTAGGGTAGGTTCAATATCGGTCGTTGGAGCAGTATCGCCACAGGGAGGAGATTTCTCTGAGCCAGTTACGCAGAATACTCTAAGAGTTGTAAAGGTTTTCTGGGCACTCGACACAGAGCTCGCTTATAGAAGACATTTCCCAGCTATAAACTGGATGAGAAGCTATACGCTCTACACTGAAGCCTTGAAAAAATACTTTGAGGAAAAAGTCGACAGAAACTTCTTAGAATATAGAAAGAAAGCTCTCTCACTACTTGCCAAGGAAGCTGAACTTCTCGAAATAGTTAGAGTAGTTGGCCCAGATGCGCTTTCTCCAAGAGAGAAGGAGATCCTAGAGATAGCCAGAATGATCAGAGAGGACTTTCTAATGCAGAGTGCGTTTCATGAAATCGATACATACTGCCCAATCAAGAAGAGCGTGCTAATGCTCAAAACGATTCTGCATTTCCATAAGCATGCCATGGAGGCCGTAAAGAAAGGTATAGGAGTCGACAAGATCTTCTCGCTTCCAGTCACCGTTAAAATCAGTAGAATGAAGGAGCTTCCATATGACGTATATGAGAAGGAAATAGCGCTTATAAACGAGGAGATAGACAAAGAATTTTCTGAGATGGGTGTTCCAACATGTATAGGGGAGTAAACGTTGTTAGAGCTGGAAAAACGTATAAAACGATAGAGAGCATTCAAGGGCCACTGCTATTCGTAAAAAGAACGCATGACATAGCTTTTGGAGAGTATGTCAGGATAGTGGCTCCCGATGGAAGCGAGAGAAGAGGTCAAGTGCTTGAAGTAGCTCAAAACTATGCTCTAATCCAAGTATTTGAGGGAACAGAGGGTTTAAACGCAGCTGATACGAAGGTAATATTCACAGGAGAGACACTGGAGGTACCTGTTTCAACTGATTTACTCGGTAGAATCCTAGATGGATCTGGGCATCCAATAGATGGTCTGCCTGACCCAATACCAGAGGACTTTAGAGACGTCAATGGCGCCCCCATAAATCCATACTGTAGAGAATATCCCAGAGAACCGATTCAAACGGGGATATCAGCGATCGATGGAATGAACACACTAGTTAGAGGGCAAAAGCTTCCACTATTCTCAGGATTCGGTTTACCACACAACCTTATAGCAGCTCAAATACTTAGGCAAGCTACAGTCCCTGGAAAACCTGAGGCGTTCGTCATAGTCTTTGCTGCAATGGGCATCACATCTGACGAAGCTAGATTCTTTATCGAGGATCTCAGGAAATCAGGTGCAATTGAAAGAACAGTGTGTGTCCTCAATTTGGCAGACGATCCAGCCATAGAAAGACTGCTCACACCACGAGTAGCCTTAACAATAGCTGAGCATCTTGCATTCGATCATGATTTCCATGTCATGGTTCTTCTAACAGATATGACAAACTATGCTGAGGCCTTGAGGCAGATATCAGCTGCAAGAGAAGAGGTACCTGGAAGAAGAGGTTATCCAGGTTACATGTACTCGGACCTTGCAAGCATATACGAGCGAGCAGGTAGAATTCGAGGCAGAAAAGGCACGATAACTCAGATGCCGATCCTGACGATGCCTCACGATGACATTACACATCCAATTCCGGATCTAACAGGATATATCACTGAAGGCCAGATTATAATAGATAGAGAGCTTCACAAGAGAGGGATATATCCTCCAATTAATGTTCTCCCATCTCTTTCAAGACTGATGAAAGAAGGTATTGGAAAAGGTTTAACCAGGGAAGACCACAGAGGAGTAAGTGACCAACTCTACTACGCATATGCGGAGGGAAGAAGTCTCAGAGAATTAGTGGCCATAGTCGGTGAGGAAGCTCTATCCCCACGTGATAGGAGATACTTAGAGTTTGCTGATCGTTTTGAAAAGGAATTTGTTTCACAAGATTTCTACGAGAATAGAACCTTTGAGGAAACCCTCGACATCGGCTGGGATCTACTGGCAATGCTTCCAGAGGAAGAGTTAAAGAGAATTCCAAGTGATATAATCAAGAAATGGCATCCAAAATACAGGGGTTCCAAAGTTGGCAGTAGCAGTTAAACCTACAAGACTTGAACTGATGCGTTTAAAGGAGAGATTAAAGCTAGCTGAGAGAGGTAGAGACCTCCTACGTGAAAAACAGGATTCACTCATCATAGAAATACAAAACTATCTAAGTGAGGTGCGCGTTTTAAGAGAGGATCTTGAAAACATCCTTAAATCGGCACTTGAAGTCTTCGCTAAAACTCTCAGCCTGTCACCCAGACTTGCCTTAGACACTATATCTATTTCCACTAGAAACGCATATACTATGGAACTTAAAGTGCGTAACTTGCTAGGTGTGAAGGTTCCAGTAATAGTTTTCTCATTTACTGAAGTAGAATACCCGAAGTTTATGACACTGCTTCCACCGGACATAGGAGACGCTATAAAAAAGGGCAAAAGCGCCCTTGAGCTCATAGTACGGTTGGCTGAGCTTGAAGCTACAATTGCATCTCTTCTAATGGAGATCGAGAAAACAAAGAGAAGAGTTAACGTTCTCGAAAACTTTCTAATTCCCGACTTAAAGAGAAAAATATCCTTTATAAGGATGTATCTCGATGAACGAGAAAGGGAAGATTTTACGAGACTTAAGAAGATCAAGAGTAAGCTTGCAGCCAGTGAGTAAAGTGTTTCCTTTCTCCTTTAAAAATGTAATCTGCGGTGGAACCTTTGATATGCTCCATGAGGGGCATAGATTTTTCCTAGGCAAATCAATAACATACGCCAAAGAGAATTTAACAATAGGCGTGACAAGTGACAGATACGTATCAAAGTTCAAGAAAGTGAAAACTCAACCATACATAGTAAGAGCATACAATGTACGAAGATTTGTCAGAAAAAGAGCCTTATTCAAGAACATTAATATCAAGATAATTCAAATCAACGACTTCCTAGGGCCACTTAAGTCTGATCGTAGAAAATATCTCCTAATAGTTACACCTGATATGGTGGAGAAAGTAGTTGCCATAAATCTACTTAGGAGAAGGAGCTCTCTCCCAGAGGTTTACGCCGTTTTTATACCTTTCCTAAAGAATTCAACAGGGAAAAGATTTTCATCTACCAGAATCCGGCTTCTAGAAAAGGTTGGTGGGGCCGGTGGGATTTGAACCCACGAATTACCGGGTCTCTTCGCTCCAGAGATTAATCATCCCTCAGTCATTAGACCCGGTAGCTGCACGTAGTCTCTGGAGCCCGGCTCCCTCGACCTGGCTAGGAGACGGCCCCATAGAGGGGTTGCCAGCTCCACGGTTTCGCGCCCCGAGGGCACTACTCCCGTGAACGGAGAGGGGCTTAACTTCCGTGTTCGGGATGGGTACGGGTGTTTCCCCCTCTCCTATGACCGGCAACCCCTCTGAAATTAATATCCTAAGTGAAGTTTTTAAAGTTTAGCACATTTATACTACTCTTGAACTTTAATAGATATTATTAAGTGCTAGGGGAAGTGTGTACATGGACGGGTGCCTATTACTGACTCTTCTAATGGTGCCAGGGCAAGAGCTCCAGGGATGGATATCAACATTAATTTCACTTATACTCTTGATCATGGTGTTGGTGCTCTCTTTCACCAGTCAGCAGATGCAGGTTCTAAGATGGAGATGGGAGATAGAGCGAAATTTGAACAAGCTTGAAACACTAGTGCAGAATGCACGCTCAATGGTGATAAAGAAGTTTAAGGAACGTTACAAGGTTGATCCCGTTGGAAAGCTTGACAGGATGCTTGAGTTCTTCACGATAGAGCCTGTAAGTGATGATCCACGCTATGTTATGGAGAGACTTGAGCACTTGCTAGATGTGAGGAAGTCTAGATTTGAAACATTCACGAAAAGTATTTTACCCGAGGCAAGCGATGCTGAGAGAGCGAATGCTGAGGTGACTGTGGAGGCTCTAATAGCTTTAAATACACTATATAGGGTGATCAGGCATTATCTCTACCTTGGAAAAAAGCTGAACAGTATGTACATAATAATGCAGCTCCACATGCTGCTTCCCCTTCTGATGAGACAAGCATATGCACTCTACAATTGCCTTGGAGCTTTCATAGATGGAAAACCCATAGGAGATGGCATAGGCCCGATAGTAGCAGCTCACTTAATAGGAAAAAGCAAGGTCAAGAGAATAGCTAAGGACACCGTATATGCCAAAGTCAAAAAATTTGATCGCAATCTCTTCGTGGTTAAAGCCGAGGGCCCTGGAGGAAACGTTGGAAAATTGGGTGATGCCGTTAAAAACCTAATAGCCAAGTACAGGATCGACGCTGTAATAATGGTTGACGCTGCATTAAAGCTTGAAGGTGAGCTCAGCGGAAGCGTGGTAGATGGCGTTGGAGCAGCTATAGGCGGACCGGGAGTTGACAAGTATAAGATAGAAGAGATCTGCCGCAAGAAAAAGATTCCATTATATGCTGTAATTGTCAAGGAAGATTATGAAGAGGCAATAACTCCAATAAAAAAGGAGATCATAGATAGCACAGATGAAGTTATAAAGCGCATAGGGGAAATACTGCTGGAAAACACTGAAAAAGACGGTAACGTTATAATTGCATGCGCTGGAAACACAATTGGAGTAGGTCAATGATGAGCTCACAGCTTGAAAAGGCAAAATATATATCATTGCTTCTATCACTTCTCCTTATACTGCTACTGTTCGTCTTCATATTCTACCCAGACTTCAACGTGAAGCTTATAAGTCTAATACTGGCCCTAGCAATAGGAATATTATACTTCAAATACGAGGACAAAATAAGGAAAATCATATCATCACAGCTACCCCCTACTCTGCAACTTAAGGGAACTACCATTATCAAATGTCTAAACTGCAGCTACACAACAGAGAGAAACTACATTGAAGGAGACTATATCATGAAAGAAGCAGGCGAATGCCCAAAGTGCAAGGGCCAGATGGTCATCTCAAAAATATTCTTTGAGAGAAGCTCAAAGTGATGGTGGGGCCGGTGGGATTTGAACCCACGACCTCGCGGGCCCAAGCCGCGAATCATACCAGGCTAGACCACGGCCCCCAATTCAATTATAGTAAACTATGCCCAATGTTAATTAATCTTAGTTATAGCAGTTTCAACTTTATTATCCTAATATTAGGATAATATTAATGTAGTTGCCGGGGTGGCCGAGCGGCTAGGCGGCGGGCTGCAGACCCGCTCAACGTGGGTTCAAATCCCACCCCCGGCTTTACACACAAGAATGTTTTCAAAGATATGCAACAGATCCTACATTCGTACGTAGCTTATTTCCAGTTCACAATGCCTTTATGCTGGATTTTAATCAAGATTATTCTGGCACTACTGATGGCCACTTAATCATATTTCAATCTGGGAACAATAATTATTAGGTGACAATGTTCAGGCTTTCGAGAAAAGAGAGGAGAATGTTGCGTAGGCTCGGGCTTCCTTCGGGTTTCAATGTTCAGCCGTTGGAAGGCGTAGTTAATGTGAGCATTGAGTTTGAGGATAAGATTTTGAAGCTTGAAAATGCTGAAGTTACCGTTGTTGAGGTTGGAGGTCAAAAGATTTTCCAAGTGATTCCTGGAAGTATCCAGGAGATAGAGAAAGAGAGAGAAACTCCACAGGAGTTGGAGCTAAATCCAGCAGATATTCAGCTTGTTGCATCACAGGCTGGTGTAAGTCTAGAGGAGGCAGAGAAAGCTCTGCGCAAATGTAATGGTGATCTCGCGAAGGCAATTTTATTTCTGCAGTCAAGGAAGAGATTATAATGGATAGGGAAAGCTACGAGAAGTATCTTTTAGCTGGTGAAATCGTTGATAAAGTGAAGAAGATCGTATATGAGAAGGTTAAAGTAGGTGTCTCTATTCTTGAAATATGCGAGTTCGTGGAATCAGAGATAAAGAGACTTGGCGGGCAACCGGCTTTTCCATGCAATGTATGCGTCAACGATATAGCTGCCCATTATACGGCTCTTCCCGAGGATAGAACGAAAATTCCAAAGGATAGTATAGTGAAGGTGGACATCGGTGTTCACGTTGATGGTTTCATAGTGGACACGGCGTTTACAAAATATTTTTCTCCCCGCTTTAAGGGGCTCTCTGACATAGCGAGGGAGAGCTTGGAAAAGGCTGTTGAGATTATTAGAGATGGTGTTAAGGTTAAGTCGGTAAGTGAAGCCATCGAGAAAACTATTACTGCAGCTGGGTTTATGCCTATAGAGGATCTCTCCGGTCACCAACTGAAACAGTATAACCTGCATGCTGGAATTAACATACCTAACGTTGCAAGGATAGCTCCCAACTACAAGCTCAAAGAAGGTGAAGTATATGCAATCGAGCCATTTGCAACTCTTAATGGATTAGGTAAAGTTATCGAGGGCGATTTAAAGCCTATATGCTGTGTACTGAAAACCTTTACTCTCTGCAAGCTGTCTCCAATCGAGAAAATCATGTTGAACAATTTACATGAGCGTTTTCGTACTCTACCATTCGCAATTAGATGGATTAAGGCAAGTAAGGCGAAGCTGAAGATACTTGATAAGCTAGCTAGAAAAAAATTAGTTTACTGTTATCCAGTTCTCATAGAAGCAAGAAGAGGTTTTGTATCTCAATGTGAGACAACGGTAGTAGTCAAAAAGAATGGCTGCGAGGTTCTTTCTGAAATACTATAGGCTACTCTTCTACTTCCTCTATTTTTCTCACATGTTTCAATTGTATAAAGACCGTTCCAACAGGAACTTTTCCAATAATCTTCTCGCTACCAGTAATTGGTGAGATATCGTAGATCACCTTATAGGCTTTGGACAGTATTATCGCTGGAGGCGAATCTAGAAACGCCTTTAACCTTCCCTCGTATATTGTATACTGCTCAGATCTCTCTGAGGATTCATACACTCTAAGTATTGTACCAACTTCATAGCATGAAGTTAATTTATCTACGCTTATCATTTTCGCTAAATCTTAATAGCCAAGATTGAAATATTAATTGAATGCGTACCTGCAAACCACCCTATCGAGGAGGAATAGTTCCATCAATGAAAATAGGGGAGACAGGTACGCAATAAGGGCAAAAATCACAGGGAGGCGATCATCTTTATGGCTACTCTTAAAGGGCAAGTTAGGACAAAGTATCTCATACGTTTATCCTTCTCTGCGGAGGGAATTGTGGAGCGTCCAGATGTCATTGGCGCCATATTTGGTCAGACAGAGGGTCTCTTCAAAACGCTTGATTTAAGGGAGCTTCAGAAGGTTGGTAGGATAGGCAGGATCGAAGTGACTATAAAAAGCAGCAAGGGGAAGAGTGAGGGAGTAATAGAGATTCCAAGTGGACTAGACATTGTGCGAACAGCTCTAATAGCGGCAGCTATAGAAATGGTTGAAAGGATAGGCCCGTGTCCAGCTAAGATCAAGGTTGAGGAGATAATAGATGTCAGAGAGACAAAAAAGCAAAGGCTTATAGACAGAACTGTGGAATTGCTTAGACAGTGGCGAACGCATAAGACATTGACTGAGGAGGATCTCATCAAGGAAATTGAAAACAGGTTGAAAGTAGGTGAAATCATAACCTATGGCCCTGATAAAATACTTTGCGGACCAACTGCTCTTGAAAGTGAGGAAGTGATTCTCGTCGAGGGTAGAGCAGACATACTTAACTTGCTAAGACATGGAATATCTAACACCATAGCTACTGGAGGAACAAATGTTCCTTCATCAATAGCTGACATAGTTAAAGACAAGAAGGTAACCTTCTTCATGGACGGAGACAGGGGCGGCGAACTTATTCTAAAAAGCTTGACACAGAAGAATGTTAAGGTCGACTTTGTTGCTAGAGCACCTCCCGGAAAGGAAGTTGAGGAACTTACGTACGAGGAAATAAAGGAGGCCCTAGAGAACAAAATCTCATTTGAGAAATTGAAGGAGGAAAAGAAAAAGGAGCTTACAGTAAAAGTTACACCTAGAATCCCTAATGAGATCATTGAAATAGCTAGTTCCATCAAAAACAGTGGAAAAGCCGTTGTACTTGATCGTCAAAAAAATATTGTTGCCGAGCTTGATGTACGTGACCTGATAGATGTGCTGGACAAAAGCGGAGATGTAAGCTATCTAATAATGGATGGTATATTAAGCCAAAGAATAGTCGACATTCTCACAGCAAAGAAGACTAAAATGGTAATTGTCTCCAAGATTGGAGAAGTGGTTAAGTACCCATATGACATGGAAATCATACAGTTCAGGGAAGCAAGAATATGACGCCCATCGAAACATTTTTTCTCTCCTTCATCTTCACTTGGGCGTTTGCTTCCCTTCTTTCACTCTACTTAAGTAAAAAACTCGGGAAAGAAAGTGTATCCTTAATCCCATGCATCCTTTTCATGGTGAAAAGTAGAAGAATAGCAGCTTCTCTAAGCAGACAAACCTATACAGGGAATACATTTAAGATAAAGCTTCTGGGAGCCTTCTTTATTTTAGCTGGAGTCTGGGCAATGGTCACTGGAGTTGCATCTCTTTTTCTAAACTTGATAGCTGGATTCACACAGCCTTCATCAATGTCCCCCGTTCTCCCATTAGTTCCCGGGATAACGATTTCACTTGAGTCTCTTCCACTTTTTATAGTGTCAGCCACTGTTACAATCATAATCCATGAAACTGCGCATGCAGTGGCTGCTGTCTTAGCAGGCGTTAAGCTAAGATCCGCTGGCTTTATATTACTCACACCAATGATCCCGGGAGGCTTTGTAGAAATAGATGAAAAAAGCCTAGCTAACAAAGGCATCTTCCATAAGATTTCAATTTTCTCAGCTGGATCAGCTTCAAATATAGCGTTAGGCCTACTGTTCACACTTGCCCTAACTAATACCATAATCTTTCAATCAATCATCTCCCCCTTTATGGTCAGGGGAGAGGGAGTGTTAGTTGTGTCAACTGTTAAGGGTTTTCCAGCGGAGAACGTGATGAAGCGAGGTGACATAATTATAGCCATAAATGAAACCCCTATTCTTTCACAATCAGATTTATTCTCGTTTATGAGAAACGTTCCACCAAACTCCTCATTGAGTGTAACGCTTATAAGGGATGGTTTAACTATGACAGTTTCACTCACAACGGTGGCACATCCATCCGTTGCCAACAGAGGGTTTATGGGTGTAATCACATTTGACTATTATAAGCCTCGTTCATGGTGTAGTTCATTTATAGACAGTTTCTCCGCAGTATCTGTTTTTCAGCTGATTGTTTGGATAGTGTTCATAAACATCAACGTGGGAATACTAAACATGCTTCCAATACCTGCACTAGATGGAGACCAATTCATGAAAGCAATCCTTGAAAAAGTAAAGCATGGAGACAAACTACTCAACATCATAAGGGCATTCACACTTGCAATAATAGCATTGAATATACTGCTGACAATACTACTTGGAAAATTAATAAGCCTCTAGACGATTAGTTATTTGGGCGGTGGGAGGTAGGGCTGGGGGGCTGGCCCTCCCCTGTAACCCGAAACGGGCCTTATGCGGGGGCCAGTAACCTGGAGGGAAGGTATGGGTACCTCACCTCGGCTCCTTTGTACCGTGATGACCCTCCCACCTCGGGGGGTGCCGGAGGGGCCTTACGCGTCCGGAGGGACGCGGACTGGCCCCTTGCCAGGCGAACCTGGCCAGGGCCGGAAGGCAGCAACCTAAGCCTGGACGGTTACCGCTCCGAGGCCCGGGGGGTGAGTGGGAAAAAGGATGTCCGAGGTGAGGGATCCCATATCGACCCTCGGGGTCTCCCACCGCCCATTTACGTTTATTACCATTGCATGCATAGTTTAACATGGTCAAGTTGAGCGCTGATACATTAACTGAGAAGAAGCTTGCCGTTGAAAAAGCATGCGAATATGTTCTTGACAAAATTTACTCGGGAGAGGTTAGGTCACTTGGAATAGGTAGTGGAAGCACTGTTTGCCTATTTCTCAAAAATCTTCAGGAAAACCTAGATGAGAAATCTCTTGAAATGATAACAGTAGTTACGGCATCTTATCAGACATATCTAAAGGGTATGTCACTTGGGTTCAATGTTACAATGTTACCTAAGCTCGATTCCATTGATTTAACTGTTGATGGAGCAGATGAAGTTTCACTAAATAAGGATCTTATTAAAGGTGGAGGAGCTGCGTTAACTAGGGAGAAAATATTGGCATATAATAGTAGGGAAGTTATCATAGTGGTCGACTCAAGTAAACTATCAAGTAGACTTGGAGTGCTTAAACCTGTTCCAGTTGAAGTCATACCATGTGCATTGCCCTTTGTATTGAAGTCTCTTAAAGCACTTGGTGCAGCTCCGAAGCTTAGGGAAGCTCAAATGAAAAACGGACCCATTATAACAGATAATGGAAACTTTATAGTTGATGCAAAGTTTAAGTCCATACCTGATGCTGAACAGCTTGAAAATTCCATCAACATGATTCCAGGAGTTATTGAAAACGGAATTTTCCCGGGCAAGAGAATAAGCAAAGTGTTTATAGGCGAGGGGAAAAGAGTTAAAATATTGTAAACCCAAAAGCGATATCATGGATATTTACAGTATATGGTTAAGCTCATCCCATTTAGAAGCGACAGCATTCATTTTATAAGCTCTGCTACAGAGTTTATGGTAATAATTTAACAACATGCTCTCCTAACAAGATCCTAATTTCAGCATAGTGAAAAACTTGAGCAGGGAAAATTAGCACTCTTGTAAACCGTTACACTAGGAACGCCAGCTACCTATGTAAATCTATTGAGGAAATAATTGGGAAGATTTCTCCATAGAGAAAGTGCTTTCCCAATAATGCTAAACTTCATTTAGTGAAAACTTGGAAATTATTATAAGCGGTAAAATGGAATGCGAAATCTGTGGCTCCCCAATAAAAGGCTCTCCTAAATATGTTTTAATTGGAGGCGCGAAATTAGCTGTATGTAGCAGATGCGCCAAATATGGCACTATAATTCAAAAAGAGGAGAGATCAGAGACCCGCCAGCGCGCATCTTACAGTAAACCTAACTTGCCTCCACTGTATACCATAGCTAAGCGTGCACGTGTACGACGCATATCTAAAGAGAGTGGGGAAGAGTATGAGATAGTAGAAGGATATGGTGAGGTCATAAAAAGGGCACGTGAAAACATGGGTCTAAGCATAGAAGAACTTGCAAGCATGGTTGGTGAGAAGGCTTCTCTCATAAGCAAAATCGAAAGAGAGAAAATTGTCCCATCAATAAATCTAGCAAGGAAGTTGGAGCGCCTACTACATATCAAGTTAATATCTCCCCGAGATGAGGTATATCCTAAAGTAGAAACCGGCAAAGAAAAGTTCACGTTAACGATAGCAGACATAGTAGAGTTTAAAAGCAGTAAGAGAAGTGAAAAGTAAATGTCGAGTATAGAGCCACCATTGAAGTATGATAAATCATTCTTCGAATACGTAAGAAAATTTAGCGGAGAAAATGGAGTTAAAATCGTAAAGCAGCTTATAAAAAGAAAAGAGATGACTGATGAAGAGCTATCAAATAGAACAGGCATCCCATTAAACATTGTCAGGAGAACTCTATCGATTCTACTCGAACACTCGATAGTGGCATACAGAGTTGAACCCGGTGAAAAGGCGGGATGGTTCACATACTATTGGAGACTCGACGTGGAGAATATGATGGCTAACATAAAGGTGCGTAAAAAATGGGTTATAGAAAAATTGAAAACCAGACTTGAACATGAGAAAAACAACATTTTCTTTAAATGCCCAGCGCATCCACATGTGAGAATGACTCTTGACGAGGCCATGCAAGAAGACTTTAAATGCCCAGAGTGTGGTTCACTCCTCATACAAGATGACAACCAGAAGATAATAAAGAAGTTGGAGCAAATTCTAAGTGAAGTCAAGGAATAGAAATGTGAAGATACTACTTAAGGTGTTTTCAGGGAAAAGATACTTCAACAGGATACTTTCGATGCTCTACGTTTACCTAATGAAAAGCTTGAGAGGATTGAGAGTTGATATTGATAAAATGTATATTGACAATGAGAAGTGGGTTAACATTGAACTTAGTGGAGCTGACGCTCGCATTTCAACGAAATACCTCGATAAGATGATAGGAATAGTCAAGGATATAAGTTATCTAGATTCAGATATACGACGTGGATACATTACTGGAAAGCATAGAAACTGTCTAGTAGTCGACTTGGGTCTTCTTAACAAAGGCAAGTACATGATAGGAATTCTAAAAGAGGATTCTCTTAAAAAGACGTTCAAGGGGAACTCTAGGAAAATTGTTAACATGTTGTCCAAGTGTAAACATGTTGGATTGAATTTCATACTGGATGATATAGATCATGACAAAAATATAGTGAATCTTTCTCTGTCAGGTGAAACACTTGCTTTAGCCAAGGAATGGCTAGATACCAGAAGCAGGAAAATTCTATTTTCAGGGTTATCTAAGCCAAAACTGCTTAATATACTTAGAAACATCAACATTCCAAAGAGAGATTATAGGCTTCTAATGTTTTCCCCCATCGAAGGGGAAATAGTCATCTTCAACGAGAGAGTAGCTGGAAGGATAAACTATGAGATAAGGAAAAGGGCTCCGGGAATAATAGTTGAAGTATTTTAGGATGGTGGGCCCGCTGGGATTTGAACCCAGGACCTCCACCTCGTAAGGGTGGCGTCCTACCGGGCTAGACGACGGGCCCCTTTCCCATCTAATAGATAGTTTAACCTAAATTAATTAAATAAACGTTAACAATAGTCGAAAACAAGCCTCATCCCTACTTTAGTGCCCTAAAATGAAACGATGAAATAAATCATATAATTAAACTTTATTAAAAAATTGCAACACATATTAAGTGAAAATACAAGAAATTTAATTTGAAGGCGATTGAAATGACACTTGATGCAAGCCTCATAAAACTAATTGAGGCTGTTAGAATACAAGGCCCTAGAAACTGTTCAGCTCTTTCCAAGCTTACAGGCATACCTGTAGAAACTATACGCTATAGATTGAAAAACATGTTCGTAAACAGGGGATTAGTTATTCACCTCCATCTTCACTATGCAAAGCTAGGTTTGGCTAGAGTATGGGCTCATCTATCCTTTAAAAAAGATTTTATTGAGTATTCCACCCAGGTTATGAGGACATTAGCTGAAAAAGGTTTCTTAACGTTCTTCGGCTACTCTCTTCCAAACAGAGATTATATATCACTGTTCGCTGTTCCATTCAAGCACGTAAGAGGACTCGCAGAAGTCTTTTCCACACTCAAAGAGTATGGAATTTTAAATGATTTCTCTCTTAGAAAAATGGACTGGATGAAAATATTCTCTACAAACCCCAGATACTTTAATTTCAAAGACGGAAAGTGGCATATAGACTGGAGTAATCTGTATCCCAATCCAGGAATATTGGAAGATTGTAGTCCACTACATACTGACACTAAGATCGACGATCTTGACATACTTATCATAAAGGAGCTACAGAAGGATCCTATGCAGTCACTATCGAGTATAGCGAAAACCTTGGGGGTAGATCCAAAGGTAATTAGATATCATTATACAAATCACATACTCAAAAATAACATCATCCTAGGATACATAGTCCATTGGCATAGTCACATTGATGCATGTATTAATCACCGATTTGCAAGCATCGCCGTTAAAGTCACGGACCTAGCTCTAAAGGACATTTACCCGCTTCTACAAGCTTTTGAAAGGATACCATTCATAAACTTTGTAGCTTTTTCCAAAGAGAAAGATACTCTCCTCGCATATGCCTTAATGCCATCATCACACTACATGGATACGCTCTTTTACATAGTACATCATGTACTTTCCCCGAAGATGAACTATGATATTCACACAATAGATGTAACTTCATCTAAAGTCTACTCAATACCCTATGAGCACTTCTCTAACGGTAAGTGGGTGTTTAATAAGTACACCATATTGGAGAGCATACTGGAGTGTGTTGAAGGAGTAACAAAAATAAGGGGTGGTTGGATTAATTACAATTCAAGTGTTTAGCATGGGCACTTTCCGGGTATTTCGTCACCTATCATTTCGCGCTTAACCCCCTTTCCCCACCGATTTTTTATGTTCAAAATTAGTATCCTCTTCTTTGCCATATAAAT